>JAESGS010000127.1_pt1 | contig 119367 bp, 98 predicted proteins | sample 9269761 | NCBI WGS metagenome assembly JAESGS01 (sample SAMN15741799, study PRJNA653493) | algae metagenome | isolation source: Cyanosarcina radialis HA8281-LM2 and co-occurring heterotrophs from damp... | place: USA: Makauwahi cave, Hawaii | collected 2011-01-06 | reverse complement strand
ATTTGCCGGTGTTCACATCCATCAGATACTCGACGGTGCCGGCGCCGATATAGTTGGTCGCCTTGGCGATCTTCAGCGAGTAGTTGGCCAGTTCCTGCCGCTGCGCATCGGAGAGGTAGGGCGCCGGCGCGCGCTCGACGACCTTCTGGTTACGGCGCTGGATGGAGCAGTCGCGCTCGAACAGATGCACGACATTGCCGTGAGTGTCGCCGAGGATCTGGCTTTCGACGTGGCGGGCGCGCTCGACCAGCTTTTCGAGATACACCTCGTCCTTGCCGAAGGCGGCCTTGGCCTCGCGCTTGGCTTCCGTCACCTCGCGGATCAGATCCTTCGGATCGCGAATGGCGCGCATGCCGCGTCCGCCGCCGCCCCAGGAGGCCTTCAGCATGACCGGGTAGCCGATCTCGGCGGCGAGGCGATGGATTTCCTTTTCGTCGTCCGGCAGCGGATCGGTGGCCGGCACGACCGGAACGCCGACGGAAATGGCAAGGTTGCGGGCTGCGACCTTGTTGCCGAGCTGGCGCATCGTCGCCGGGCGTGGACCAATGAAAATGATGCCGGCGGCGTCACAGGCATCGACGAATTCCGGGCTTTCCGACAGCAGGCCGTAGCCCGGATGAATGGCGTCGGCGCCCGAGAGCTTGGCGACGCGGATCACCTCCTCGATCGACAGGTAGCTCTCGATCGGGCCGAGGTCGCGCGCAAGATGCGGACCGCGGCCGATCTGGTAGCTTTCATCCGCTTTAAAGCGGTGCAGCGCGAGTTTGTCCTCTTCCGCCCATATCGCGACCGTTTTCAGACCGAGTTCGTTTGCAGCGCGAAAAACGCGGATGGCAATTTCAGAACGGTTGGCAACAAGGATCTTCGAGATAGGCAAGTCGGTCTCCTCAATGACTTGATATTGCGGGAAATGCTGCACCCGCGAAATAAAGTATTAGCGGGTCACCGGGCAGAGCGCAATTTCAGATGCGACAGGAAACCGAATGCCTTTCGACTTTAGGAAATAAGGCCGAGACGGAAGGCGATCGCCACGACGTGGTGGCGGTTCTTGGCCTTCAGCTTTTCCTGGATTCCGTTCATGTACCAGTCGACCGTGTGGCTCGAAATATCCAGCACCTTGCCGATGTCGTTGGAGGTCAGTCCGTCGGCCAGATAGTTGAGCGCTTCCATTTCGCGACGCGTCATTTGCACTTCGACACGCGAACCGAGCTCGGCCGAAACTTCCGGGTCGGTCAGGTCGAGCAGCTTCCAGAACAGCCGCTTGGCGATCGAGTCGAACAGGCTGATCTCGACCGGGCTCAGATCGACGACGCGGCCACCGACCGTCAGGTTGCCGAGCAGGCCGCGCCGGCCGTGCACCGGGAAGATATAGCCGTCATAGAGCCCGTGGTTGCGCGCCTCGATCATCATGCTTTCCATGCGCTTGCGATGCGGATCGGAGCGGAAGGCAAAGAGCGTATCGCGCCAGCGGAAACCGCGCTGGGCATGGCCGAGATAGCGGATGGTCGGGTCGATCACCACGAACTTCTTGCGGATATAGATCTGTGGCCAGCCCTCGGGCCAGCGACCGGCAAGCAGCAGCCTCAGCGGATTGTCATGCGGCTTGGGCTGGCGCACGACGCCGTAGAAGTCGAAGCCGCAGCGATCGAGCAGGCGCTCGAATTCCGGGATGATTTCCTCGCGTGTCTTCATCTCCTCCAGAAGCGCGAGAAACTGTACGAGCAGCGTAATGTTCATGGATCACCTTCCAGGTCGATGCATATGGTCGCATTTCCGAATCCGGACATAAAGGCACCGTTCAGCGACCATTCATGTTGCACCCGCGATAATCCGTCATACCACGCCCGGTCTTATGCGAAATATGCAAGAAATCGGAGTTGGCACGACAGATAGCAGACTATGAATATTCTCGCCAAGCTCGCAGACGAGCGAAACGGGAAAACGAGTGGCTGTCCTGCGTCCGGCTACGGCTTCCCATTGCCGCTAAAGACCGTCTCAGCGCGGCCCCGAGTGCTCTAACGGCGCGAGGCTTCAATGCTCGCCATGGGGAACCTCGAGGACGCGGGCGCATCCGCCGCAGAAGGTCTGTGGCGCGTCAAATCCGGTACCCGGAAGGGGTGAGACAGTGTCATTGTTCCAGGTGTATGCAAGAGCGCTTCAGTATCTTGCGGTCCACAAGTTCCGTGTCTCGGCGATCGTACTTGCCAACGTCGTTCTGGCAGCGATCACAATTGCCGAACCGATCCTGTTCGGTCGTATCATCGACGCCATCTCGTCGAAGGGCGAAGTCACGCCGATGCTGCTCATGTGGGCAGGTCTCGGCGTCTTCAACACCGTCGCCTTCGTGCTCGTCGCCCGCGAGGCCGACCGGCTGGCCCATGGCCGCCGCGCCACGCTCCTGACGGAAGCCTTCGGCCGCATCGTTTCCATGCCGCTTGCCTGGCATAGCCAGCGCGGCACGTCCAACGCGCTGCACACGCTGCTTCGCGCCTGCGAAACCCTCTTCGGTCTCTGGCTCGAATTCATGCGCCAGCACCTGGCGACCGCCGTCGCACTGATCCTGCTCGTTCCGACCGCCTTTGCCATGGACGTACGCCTGTCGCTCGTGCTCGTCGTCCTCGGCGCGCTCTATGTGGTGATCAGCAAGGTGGTCATGAGCCGCACCAAGGAAGGCCAGGCTTCGGTCGAGAACCACTACCACACGGTCTTCTCCCACGTTTCCGACGCCATCAGCAACGTTTCGGTCGTGCACAGCTACAACCGCATCGAGGCTGAAACCCGCGAACTGAAGAAGTTCACGGAGCGGCTGATCTCTGCCCAGTTCCCTGTGCTCGACTGGTGGGCGCTCGCAAGCGGGCTGAATCGCGTCGCGTCGACCATCTCTATGATGGCGATCCTCGTGATCGGTACCGTGCTCGTCCAGCGCGGCGAACTCGGCGTCGGCGAAGTCATCGCCTTCATCGGCTTTGCCAACCTGCTGATCGGCCGCCTCGACCAGATGAAGGCCTTCGTCACGCAGATTTTCGAAGCCCGCGCCAAGCTCGAGGACTTCTTCACCCTCGAAGATGCCGTACGCGAACGTGACGAGCCGGCCGGCGCGACCGAACTGCCGGCAGTTGTCGGCGAAGTCGAGTTCCGCAATGTCTCCTTCGACTTTGCCAACACGAACCAGGGCGTACACAACGTCTCGTTCACGGCCAAGGCGGGCCAGACGATCGCCATCGTCGGCCCGACCGGTGCCGGCAAGACGACGCTCGTCAACCTGCTGCAGCGCGTCCACGATCCGCGTGACGGTCAGATCCTGATCGACGGCAACGATATCTCGAAGGTAACGCGCAAGTCGCTGCGCCGTTCGATCGCCACCGTCTTCCAGGATGCAGGCCTGATGAACCGCTCGATCTCGGAAAACATCCGCCTCGGCCGTGACGACGCGACGATCGAGGAAGTCATGGCTGCCGCGGAAGCGGCTGCTGCCTGCGACTTCATCGAGGGCCGCACGACCGGTTACGATACGGTCGTCGGCGAGCGCGGCAACCGTCTGTCGGGTGGCGAGCGCCAACGTGTGGCCATCGCTCGCGCCATCCTCAAGAACGCGCCGATCCTGGTGCTCGACGAGGCGACCAGCGCGCTCGACGTCGAAACCGAGAACCGCGTCAAGGATGCGATCGATGCGCTGCGCAAGAACCGCACGACCTTCATCATCGCACACCGCCTGTCGACGGTGCGCGAGGCCGACCTGGTGGTCTTCATGGATCAGGGCCGGATCGTCGAGATGGGCGGCTTCAACGAGCTCAGCCAGAGCAACGGCCGCTTTGCAGCCCTGCTCCGCGCCAGCGGCATCCTGACAGACGACGACGTCCGCATGAGCCACACGGCAGCGTAACGCTCGCCCGACGTCAGACGAATCGTACATCAAGCCACCCGCGGTCAGCCGCAGGTGGCTTTTCTTTTTGGGCGAGCGCCGCATCGGGAAGTCTTGTCATTCGCCAAATTGTTGGTAGACGGGAATTCCGGCTTCAATTCCAAGGGAATCACCAATGCCGGATATCTCCACCATCGCTCTGTTTGCCGCCGCAAGCCTCGTGCTCACCGCCACGCCCGGCCCCGACATGCTGCTCATCGCCTCGCGCAGTGTCAGCCAGGGACGCGCAGCCGGCTTTCTCACCTATGCCGGCATTGCGCTTGGCACCTACTGCCATGCGCTCGCGGCGGCGCTCGGCCTCTCGCAGCTCTTCGTCTCCGTACCGGTTGCCTACGAGATCGTGCGCTGGGCGGGCTGCGGCTATCTGCTTTATCTCGCCTGGAAGACCGTCCGCTCGCATCGCTCGGGCGCGTCTCCGACGTCGACGCTCAAGCGGCTCTCAGGCCGGCGGGTCTTCGGCGAGGGACTGATGACGAACCTGCTCAATCCGAAGATGGTGCTCTTCGTGCTGGCCTTGTTTCCCCAGTTCGTAGACCCCAATGGCGGGTCGATGCTCGTGCAGATGCTTCTGCTTGCGACGGTTCTGAACGGAATCGGCCTGCTGGTGAACGGTTCGGTCATCCTCGTCGGCAGCCATCTGCGCGCGCGGCTGTCCGGCTTCCGGCGTTTCCCGAAGCTGCCGCAATACCTCCTCGCCGGCGTGTTCACGGGGCTCGCCTGCCGTCTGGCACTGGGTGCCCGAACCTGACGCGGAGGCACGGTCAAGGGCGGCGTTTGCTACGCCGCCCTTAGCGGTTTGGCAGACGCGATGCCGCGCAGCCACTCGAGATAATACGCATAGGCGAAATGCAGCCCGATTCCGGCGAGCACGAAGAGGCTGCCGAAGACCGGGTTCTTCCCCGTCACGAACAGCAGCACCTGGCCGGACATCGCCAACATCGTGCCGAAGATGAAGATCGGCAGCGAATGCCGCCCGACCACCGCGAGCGGATGATCGCGGTCGAGTTTGGCAAGGTTGCTGATCCCAGGTGTCACCGCAATGATGTAGCCGAGCGCCAGCACATGCAAAAGCCGCGGCAGCGACAGGAAGGTCTTGTCGAAGCCGGTAAGCACCGCCGGAAGGCCGAAGGAAAGGTCGATGCTCCAGAAGGAGAACAGCACCCAGACGGCGGACACGGCAAGGTAGACATAGGACAGCACGATCAGCCACGGCCAGCGCGGCAGCGATCCGCCGTTGCGCACATAGGTCATCATCACCACGCCGATGACGAACAGGAACTGCCAGGACCAGGGATTGAGAAACCAGTAACCCTCGTCGAGGAAGTTCGACGGCACGAACTTGAAAATGCCCCCGGCGAGCCACAGCGCGGCCGAGAGCAGAAGCAGCAGTTTCTTGCTGACGCCATTCAGCCAGAGGATGCCCGGCAGCATCAGGAACAGCGCCGCATACATCGACAGGATGTTGTTGTAGCCGAGCTGATGTCCCAAGAGCACCATGGCAACGATGCCTTGTTCAGTCTGCTCCACCATCGGGCGGATGTTGATCTCGCCGATCAGGTCCTGCCTTCCGAAGTAGATCGCGCCGCCGGCAAAGATCGCCAGCGTGACGATGCTCGTCATGATGTGGGCGACGTAAAGCGCCAGGGCCCGTCGCCAGATTTTGAGCGTCATGGCCAACCGTCCGCCGGCGACGAACCTGCCGCCATAGGCGATGCCGACCGAGAGGCCGGAGATCAGCACGAAGGCTTCAGCGGAATCGGAAAAGCCGAAGTTCTTGTGGGTCAGGTATTCGAGATATTGCCCGGGAACGTGATTGACGAAAATCGTCAGAAGACACAGCGCCCTGAACACATCAAGGCGTGTGTCACGCTCCTTCGGAACCAATCGGGCGGACATCGGGTCGATGCCACCCTGAAAAGTCTTTTGCAGCATGCGGTCCGTTTTCCAGGATTTGGCGCCCCTGCCCCATCCCTGTTGAAACGGGCACCGACGTCCCGCCTTTCGCGCGATGCCCGGCACCATGAAGGAGAGCGGGATGCCATCTGCAGGCGGTTTCCCGCCCGGCGCCCCGCTCACGGAATTTAGTGCACGACGCTCAGCCGTCGAGGTCGCGCCGCCGGCAAATCCGCAAAGAAAAACCGGCCTTGCCCTTGCGGGAACAAAGCCGGTTTCATCCTGTCTTCAATGCCGGCCGTTACAGCAAAATGCCTTCATGCGCGTTTTTTGTGACACTATTGTTGACGCTGACGATCGGCTCGCCACTTTTCTTGTCGCGTTCGACCGAAATCTTGTGCCGCGCGCCATTGAGCGTCACTTCGGCCGAGTAGCCGTTCCAGGCTGCCGGCAGCACCGGGCGGATGACCAGCCTGTCGCCCTGCCGGCGAATACCGAGGATGCCCTCGACGCCGACACGGTAGAGCCAGCCGGCAGATCCCGTATACCAGGTCCAGCCGCCACGTCCCGCCAGATCGCCTTCACCGTAGATATCGGCGGCAACGACATAGGGCTCGACGCGATAGTGTTCCGCGGCTTCGCGGTTTTCGGCATGCGAGATCGGATTCAGCATCTGGAAGACCCGCCAGGCCTCTTCCGCCCTGCCCTGTTCGGCAAAGGCCAAGGCGACCCAGGTGGCGGCGTGAGTATATTGCCCGCCATTCTCGCGCACGCCGGGCGGATAGGCCTTGATGTAGCCCGGATCCTGCGACGTCCGCTCGAGCGGCGGTGTGAACAGCCGCACGATGCGCTGGTCGGGATCGACCAGTTCAGCCATGACCGCATCCATCGCCTTCAGCGAACGCTGCTCGTCGCCTTCGCCCGAAAGCACGCTCCAGGACTGAGCGATCGAATCGATCCGGCACTCCAGAGCCTCACTGGTGCCAAGCGGCGTGCCGTCGTCGTAATAGCCGCGACGGTAGTAGTCGCCATCCCAGCCGGCGGTCGCGAGCGCCTTCTTGAGCGCTTCGAGATGCGCCTCCCAGCGCGTGATGCGCGCCTCGTCCTTGCGCTCGCGCGCGAAGGGCAGGAAGCCACGCAGCGTGCCGGCGAGGAACCAGCCGAGCCAGGTGCTCGTGCCTTGGCCCTTCTCGCCGACCCTGTTCATGCCATCGTTCCAGTCGCCGGCAAGGAATAGCGGCAGGCCGTTCTCACCGGTCCGCTTGATCGCAAGATCGAGTGCACGGGCGCAATGCTCGTAGACGTCGCCGACCTCTTCGGAAATCTCCGGCTTGTAGAAGGCGTCATGCTGCCCCGCTTCGAGCGCCGGGCCAGTGATGAAGGCAAGCTTCTCGGCAAGGAGGTCGGACGTGCCGGTCACCGTGCAATAGCGGGTCACGGCATGGGCGAGCCAGACGACATCGTCGGAGATCATTGTGCGCACGCCGGCGCCGGTTCCCGGCAGCCACCAATGCTGCACGTCGCCTTCGGTAAACTGGCGGGAGGCAGCGTTGAGGATCTGAGCCCGGGCAAGTTCCGGACGATGGATCAGGAACGCCAGCGTATCCTGCAACTGGTCGCGGAAACCGAAGGCACCGCTTGCCTGATAGAAGGCCGAGCGCGCCATGATGCGGCAACCGAGGCTCTGATAGGGCAGCCAGTTGTTGATCATGGCGTTGAAGGCCGGATCCGGCGTTTCCACCTTCACGATGTCGGTGAATTCGCGCCAGAACGTCTTGTTCGCCTCAAGTACCGTGTCGAACGCGGTCTCACGCAGTTCGCCGATGATGGCTCGAACCTGATCGACCGTATCGGTATCGCCGAGGATGAACGTGACCTGCCGCTCGGCACCGGGCTCGATGGAAATGTCCGTTGCGACCACGGCGCAAGGATCGCCGTCGACATCGACGGAGCCCGAAAGATCGGCACCCGAAGTGACCGCCTGCGGCGCCAGAATGCCGCCGATCGCGCCCAGGAACTCCCGGCGGCTGGCAGTGTAGCCGGCCGCATCGCCGCCATCGACGGCGAAGAAGGCGGATCGGCCGGCAAAATCGATGCTGTAAGGGTTGGTAGCCACCAGCGCCTCGGCCGTCTCGTCCCATTTCGAAAGGACGAAGGGCGCCGAACGGGCACGGTTGTTGCCAAGCACCCACTCGTTGTAGCCGTAGAGCCTCAACTGCCGCGCTGACGCCGCACGGTTGCGGACAGACACGCGGACGAGCTTGGCCGGCAGGCTGCGATGCACCGTCTGGACGACCTCGATCTCAAGGTCGTCCTGGGTGCTGCGGAAGATCGAATAGCCGAGCCCGTGCGCCGTCTCGAAGACGACGGAACGGCGGCGCGAGAGCGCCGCATAGGGCGTGGCGACCGTGCCGCTTGCCATATCGCGGATGAAGATGGCTTCGCCCGGCCGGTTGACGACCGTATCATTGGTCCAGGGCGTCAGCTGGTAGTCGCGCGAGTTGCGGCTCCAGGAATAGGCCGCACCCTCGGCCGAGATGTGGAAGCCGAAAGCATCATTGGAGATGACATTGATCCAGGGCTGCGGCGTCGCTTCGCCGCCGCGCAGGCGCACGACATATTCGCGACCGCCATCGGCGAAACCGCCGAAGCCGTTCCAGAAGGAAAGGCCATCGCCCTTGATTTCCGCCGGTGCGGCATCCGCGTTCTCCTGCGGCGCTGCCAGCAGCGGGCCCGAGAACTCGGCGCTCTTTTCGGAGCCTTTCACCGGTGCCGGCGAATAGAGCGAATTGGCGCGGGCGATCTGGTCGGAGATCGTGCCGTTGCGGGCATGGAAGACGGCGCGCGAGGCCGACAGCAAGGTCGACCACGTCTCCGCCTCCATCAGGTCGCGGCGCACCGAGAAGATGTGCTGGCGCGGACCGTCCGAGAGACCGCGAAGCCTCAGGTTCTCGCACATGGAGTCGAGCGCGTGCTGCATGTCCTGGGCATAGGACGAGGCGCGCTCGTTGATGATGACGAGATCGGCGGTGATGCCGCGGGCGCGCAGGTATTCCTGGGCGCGCAGCGCCTCACGGGCGATACCGAGATCGCCGTCGTCATTGATGCGCAGGCAGAAGATCGGGTAGTCGCCCGAAATCGCCAGCGGCCAGAGCTTCGACTGAGAATCGAGGCCGGCCTGAACCGTCGCCGAATCGGCGCGCAGATGCATGTCCGGATAGACGAGGTAGCGGCCGAGCATCTGGAAGCTTGCCGCTTCCTGCGAGGTTACACCGACATGGCGCATCTGCACCTGGCTGCGGGTCCAGGCGTGGATGAGCTCCTGGTTGAAGGTCTCTAGATGGCGGTAGCGGTCGATCGCGCGATCGACCTCCTCGCGGCTCGGGGCGGCGATCGTCCAGAAGACGACGCTGACCTTCTTGCCGGCGGGTACGCGCACGACCCGGCGCAGCGACATGATCGGATCGAGCGTGAAGCCGTCCGTGCCGGAAAGCACCGCATCCGTATCGAAGGCGGCGGCTTCCGCAAGGGTGCGGCCCGGGCCGATGAAGCGGCGACGGTCGGTCTCGGCTTCCGTATGGCGGTCGCTGCCGGCATTGTCGGTGACGAGATGCGCCACTTCCATGTCCGGATCGCCGGAGCTGCGCTTGTTGCGGCTGACGCGAATAACGTCACCGCGGCGGCTGATTTCCGTGCGCAGGAACATCTTCGAAAACGCCGGGTGTGCGCTGTCGGCCTCGTCGGTCGAAAGCACCGGCTCGGCATAGGAAGTCACTTCGATGAAGCGGTCCTGGGTGCCGGTGTTGAGCAGCATGACCCGGCGCCCTTCGGCATCGTGTTCGGTGGCGACGATGCATTCCACCTCGCTGGTGAGGTCGCCGACGGTCTTGACGAATTCCGCCTTGTCGTCGCCGAAGCGCGTCAGCATCTTCTCACCGGCCGCGCGTCGCGGCTCCGACGTCGCCGACCACCAGTCGCCCGTCGTCGTATCGCGCAGGAAGATGAAGGTACCGGTACGGTCCTCGACCGGATCCGGCTTCCAGCGGGTAACCGACTGGCCGTTCCAGCGGGCGTAACCGGCGCCGTTGGCCGTCAGCATCACCGAGTAGTGACCGTTGGAGAGGAACACGGTCTCGCGGTCCTGCGAAAGCGGGTTCTCGATGATGCGGACCTCAGGGCGCAGGAGATCGTCCTGGCCCTTGCCGACCGATTCCGGCTCGCGCTTGGCATTCATGATCGGAATGTCGCGCGGCGCCTTTTCCTGCAGCAGCAGTTCGGCGGCTTCGATCACCGGATCGGCGTGGAACCACTCGCGCAGGCGGCCATTGAAGACGACGTTGGCGACAGCCGCGATCGACATGCCATGGTGGTGGGCATAGTAGTTGCGAACCACCGCGCACTTCTGGCCCTCAGGCACGCGCGTCGGCGTGAAGTCGACGGCGTCGTGGTAGCCGTAGGCGCCGAGCGCACCGACTTCGCGAAGACGCCCGAGGTTGGCGAGCGCCGACTTCGGATCGTACATGCAGGCGAGGATCGAGGCGTAGGGCGCGATCACCGCGTTCTGACCGAGACCACGCTTGAGACCGAGCGTCGGGACACCGAAGTTGGTGTACTGATAGGTGAGCTCGTGGTCGCGCGCGTTGAAGGCGGCTTCCGAGATGCCCCACGGCGTGCCGAGACGGCGACCGTGGTTGATCTGCTCCTTCACCACCAGATTGTTTGTCTGGTTGAGGATGCCACCCTGCCGCTCCTGCATGACCAGCGGCGGCATCAGGTATTCGAACATCGAGCCGGACCAGGAGATCAGCGCACCGCGTGCGCCGATCGGCACGATCGGCCGGCCGAGCTTGTACCAGTGCTCGGTCGGAAGATCGCCCTTGGCGATGGCAAACAGGCTGGTGAGACGGGCTTCCGACGCCAGAAGGTCGTAGCAGGCCTCGTCGAGCTCGTTGGCGTTGACGCGGAAGCCGATCGACAGCAGGCGCCGCTCCGGACGGAACAGGAAGCCGAAATCCATCGAGAAGGCGATGTCGCGTGCCCGGTCCTTCATCACCAGTAGGCGCTGGCGCAGCGATTCGATTGCGCCGAGATCGAAGACGCCATCGGCGATATGGGCTTCGCAGGTGGTGACGAGCGAGTTGGCCCACTTCGTCACTTCGCTGCTTTGCGGCGTGCGCACCTCATGGTCGAGATTGACGGTGAGCTTGTGCATGTCGCGCGCCAGAACGGCCAGGTTGATCACCCGGATCGAAGCGAACTCGTGTTCGCGTATCACGGCGGCAAGCGCGTTCTGGAAGCCGACGATACGTTCCTCGATCAGCCGGCGCAGCGGACGGACGGTCTTGCGGTCGTCGGGCAGGTCGCGCAGCACTTCCTGAAGGATGGCAACGACATCGCCGATACCGGTGAGGCTGCCCTGAACATGCGCGGACGGCGCTTCGGCCCAGTCGCGACACATCGACGAGACGGCGATCAGGTGGCCGGCGAGGTTGCCGCTGTCGACGGACGAGATGTAGCGCGGCTCCATGGTTTCGAGCGTGTTGGTGCGATACCAGTTGAACAGGTGACCACGATATTTCGGCATCCGGTCAATGGTGGCGATCGTCTGCTCAAGCCGGTTGATCGTCTCCTCGAAGCCGATCCAGCCGAAATCGCGCGCCGACATGACGGAGAGCAGATAGACGCCGATATTGGTCGGCGACGTCCGCTCGGCGAGCACCGGCTGCGGCGTTTCCTGGAAGTTGTCCGGCGGCAGGAAGTGCTGCTCGGCGGTGACGAAGGTCTCGAAGTAGCGCCAGGTGCGGCGCGCGATCAGGCGCATCTCGTCGATCGCCTCGTCGGAGACGACGAGCTGGTCTTCGGTTTCGGCCGACTGGCTGACGAACCAGGCGACGGCAGGCGACAGCGCCCAGAGCAGCGCAAAGGGGATGCCGATGAACGGCAGGCCCGTGTCGGAAATCGCCGCAAGCGCGAGCGAGATCGCCGACAACGCCGGAGCGATCCACATGGCGCGATAGTAGTCGCCAATCGTGCCGTGGCCAGCGCTCTGCACCTGCGCGGCCGTGCGCCATTCGAGCATCAGCTTGCCGCTGACGAAGGTGCGGTAGAGCGAACGCACGATGGCGTCGCCCATCATTGCCGCATTGTGGGCGATGAAGACGATGCGCAGCGCCACCTGCGCGTTCGCGGCACGGACTTCATTCAAGACCGCATGCAGGTGCGCGCGGGCAACGATGTCGTTGCGGCGCGGCAGGAGGCCGTTGATGAGCGACAGCGTCGGCGCCACGAACAGGCTGAAGATCAGCACGATCTGCCAGATCAGCGCTTCGGTTGGTTCCATGTAGTACCAGCCCATGACCGAGGCGACGAGCCAGGCGAGCGGGATCAGCGAGCGACGCAGGTTGTCGTACATCTTCCAGCGACCGAGCATCGACAGCCCGTTCGAGAAATTGAAGATGTAGGGCAGCAGCTGCCAGTCGCCGCGCGCCCAACGATGCTGGCGCGACATCTCGACCTCGTAGCGGGTCGGGAAGTCCTCGACGAGTTCGACATCGGTCACCAACGCGCAGCGTACGTAGGAGCCCTCGAGCAGGTCGTGGCTGAGAACGGCATTCTCTTGGATGCGCCCCTTCAGCGCCGCCTCGAAGGCGTCGACATGGTAGAGGCCCTTGCCGGTGAAGCTGCCTTCGCCGGCGATGTCCTGGTAGACGTCGGACACGGTGAAGACGTAAGGATCGATGCCGCGGTTGGAGGAGAAGATGCGCTGGAAGGCGGAGGCTTCGCTGCCCGTCGTCAGCGACGGCGTGACGCGCGGCTGCAGCAGGCTGTAGCCGGCGATCACGTTCTGCGTCTTCGGATCGACGACCGGACGGTTGATCGGATGGTACATCTTGCCGACGAGCTTCGTCACCGCATCGCGCATCAGGCGCGTGTCGGAATCGAGCGTCATCACGTACTGAACGTTGTCCGGCACCGTGTTGGCGCCCTGCAGGAACGAGGTGTCGCGGTCGCCGCGGAGCAGCATGTTCAGCTCGTGCAGCTTGCCGCGCTTGCGCTCCCAGCCCATCCACACGCCTTCCTGCTCGTTATACAGGCGGCGGCGATGCAGCAGGTAGAAGCGGGTCTTGCCATCATAGGCATAACGCGCCGAAAGCTGGGCGATCTCGCGCTTGGCATAATCGAGCACGTCGGCGTCGGTGCTTGATTCCTCGTCCTTGCTGTCAGCCCAGTCGCTGACCAGCGCAAAGTAGATCTCGCCGCGCGGGTTGGCGAGATAGTGGACCTCGAGATTGCGCACCAGTTCGTCGACGTGATCGCGCTTGGAAATCAGGCACGGCACCGCAACGAGCGTGCGGGCGTCCTCGGGGATCCCGTCGAGGAACTCGTAGCCGACCAGCCGCGACGGTTTGACGAACAGCGTCACCAGCGTGTTGAACAGGCCCATCGCGCCTTCCGAGGCCGGCAGCGCGAAGAGCAGCAGCATGATCAGCTTCGCGCCGCTCGGGATCGCCATCGGGCTGACGAACGAGTAGACGGCGATCATCGCCAGGATGGTCAGAAGGATGTTCGGCCCGGCGATCGCAAACCAATCGAGCCTGCGGCTGAGGCGAATGATGGTCTGCAGCACCGACGGCCGGTAGCTGATCTTGTTTTCCAGAAGCTTGCGTTGCTTGCCGACGAGGAAGGATCCGACATTCGGCTGCTGCAGCGGCGCTTCCGTCTCGGCCGCGACTTCCGCCTCGCGCACCATCTGGATGGCGATTTGCGTCACTTCGAATTCGCTGTGGCCGGAACGACGCGCCAGCTTTTCGATCGTGTCGCGGTATTTGTTGCGCGACCCGAAATCGAGCGCCGCATAATCGGAGCCTTCACGCAGCGCCGCATCGAGCTTGCTGACGCTTTCGAACCAGACGGCCCAGTCGGTGTCGTCGATCTCGCGCAGGCTGCGGATGATGTTGCTCATCGTCGCATTGCCGGACGAAAGGCGGTTCTGCTCGGCGACCAGCGCGCTTTCGACGTCGCTGCCGCGCTTTTCGAGCTGATCCTCGATCCAGCCGATCACGGCGCCCGAGGTCTGCGACCCGTCACGCATGCGGTAGAGCAGTTGCGCGACGAAGGTGTTGTCGGCCGCCAGTGCTTCCGATTCAGCAAGCAGCGTGCGCGATTTTTCCGGATCGCTGAGGCGAATGATCTGGTCGGCGACGTCGTTTGCCTTGCGCCGCATGCCGCGCGAGCGTTCGACGCGGATAGCGATCCGCCGCAGGTTCTCGATCAGCACGAAGCGCAGGATCGACGGCAAGGCCCAGAGTTCGCCGATCTTGAAGGTCTCGTGCTTCTGGAAGCCCTCGACCATCGCCGTGATGCTTTCACGCGTCACCGTGCTGTGGGTATGGGCAGCGTAGAGCCAGGCGAGCGCCATGGTGCGCGGGATCACCGTGCCCGAAACCGAAATCGTCGGGAGCTGGCGATAGAACCGGCGCGGGAAATCGCGCCGCACTTCCTGGATCGCCTCTTCGACGACGTGATGGTTGTCGAGCAGCCATTCGGCGGCCGGCGTGATCGTTGCCCCAGCCTCGACGTCCGCGGCCGTCGCTCGGTAGACACGCAGGATCTCGTTCTCGTTCTCGCGATGGCGCGGACGGAACTCGAACGGGAAGAAGCCCGGCAGCGAGGAGACACCCTTGGCCGCGAGATCCTCGCCGCATTGCCGGAGGTCCTCCATCGAAAAGAAGGTGGCGCGGATCGAATCGTTGTAATCGATCTGCTTCGCTTCCGGTTCGCGCGGAGAGGTGGGCGGCGTAGTTTGGAGCTGCATGGGTACGGGTTCTGAATCCAACCGGGGTTGATCGGCCCGGCCCTCGTCGGGGTGCCGGGTTGGCTGCGGTCCTGAGAAATCAGGCTGAGCCGGCGCGTTGCTAGACACGGTCATGTGTCCTCCCATCCACCGTCATTTCCCGGGAAACCGGGATCTGGCGGTAACAGGCACCGCCCTCGACTGGGCATCGGAGATCGCAAAGCCGGCGGCGCATTGGTTTTCAAGGCCGCGGTGATGCATGAAAATGGCATTTTTTAGCCGTGGTGCCAACAGCTTGCAAGGATTGCTCATACAAGATCGGACGTTTTGCGCACAGCCGAATCAAGCCGGAACCGGCCGCTGTGTGCTCCCCCAGTGGCACTTCGATACAACTCTTTCAAATGCCCTCTTTCAAGCTTCATCGCGGGTGGCAGACGAGGCGAAACGTGATGGGGCGAGGAAGGTTCCCACGAATTTTCGACAAAAGCACCGACAGGTCAGCCCACCTGCTCGGTGATCCACTCGCGAAACGCCAGGCTGATCGGGTTTTCGAGCTTGCCCTCGGGCACGGCGAGGTAATAGCTGTTTTCCGTCTGCATCGGCCGGTCGAGCACGATCTGCAGCGTGCCGGCGGCAATTTCCTGCTCGATCAGGTAGCGCGGCAAAAGAGCAAAGCCGAGCCCGGCGGTCGCCGCCTCGATCACCATGGAAAACTGATCGAAACGGTTGCCGCGATAAGCGCCGCGCCCGTCCATGTCGTTGGCCTCGAACCATTGCGCCCAGAGCTTTGGCCTCGTGGCGAGATGGAGCATCGGTCCCGTGACGATATCTTCAGGAGAGGCAACCGGATGGCTTGCCAGCATCGCGGGACTTGCGGCCGGTACGATGATCTCGCTGCAGAGATAGCTGCAGGTCGCTCGCGCCCAGACCGGCTGCCCGTAATGGATGGCCAGATCGAAATTCTGCTCCTCGAAATCGAACGGCGCAGAGCGCGAGGCGATGTTGATCACCGTGTCCGGGTGGCGCTTGAGGAAATCGGGAAGACGCGGCACCAGCCAGCGGCTGCCGAAAGTCGGCAATGACGCGATCGAGAGCGTCGAATCCGCCCGGGCAGATGCCATCGCCCGCACCATCAGTTCCTCGGTCTGGTTGAGCAGACGGCGCACCTCCGGCAGAAACTTCTGTCCGGCATCCGACAGGATCACCCGCTGACGCACGCGCTCGAACAGGAGCACCCCGAGCTGGTTTTCGAGATCCTTGATCTGGCGGCTGACGGCGCTTTGCGTGAGGTTCAGCTCGGCTGCCGCCTGCGTGAAGCTGCCGTGTCGCGCCGCGCATTCGAACGCCTGCAGCGTCGTCACGTCGGGAACCAGTCTTCGGCTCAACTTCATTCCGCCCTCGCATCAACATAGTCAGAAGCAACGCGATCAATGGCCAGTTCGATCGGATATGATCCGAAATGAGAATGACCTTGTCCTTCACCCATAGCGCGAGGCGAGCCCCAGTGAAAGAGAATAGTTTCGTATCCGCCGACGACATCCGCTCGGCCTTTTCCGCAGCCATGTCGGTCATGTACCGCGAAGAGGTGCCGGCCTACGGCACGCTGATGGAGCTGGTCGCCAAGGTCAACGACGATACGCTTGCCGCCGACCCCAAGCTGAAGGAGCGCCTCGACGCGACGGACTCGCTCGACCGCATCTCCGAGGAGCGCCACGGCGCGATCCGGCTCGGCACCCCTGCCGAACTCGCTATGATGCGCCGCGTCTTCGCCGTCATGGGCATGTACCCGGTCGGCTACTATGATCTTTCGACCGCTGGCGTTCCCGTGCATTCGACCGCCTTCCGTCCGGTCGGCGACGCCGCGTTGAAGCGTAATCCGTTCCGCGTCTTCACCTCGCTGCTCCGTCTCGACCTCATCGCCGATGAAGCGCTGCGTGCCGAAGCCGAAGTTATTCTGGCCGCGCGCCAGATCTTCACCGCCGGCGCGGTCGAACTCGCGGAAAAGGCCGAGCGCGAAGGCGGTCTCGACAAGGCGGATGCTGAACGCTTCGTTTCGGAAGTGCTCGAAACTTTCCGTTGGCACGACAAGGCCAATGTCAGCCCCGAAATGTATAAGCGCCTGCATGACGCCCATCGCCTGATCGCCGACGTCGTCTCCTTCAAGGGCCCGCACATCAACCACCTGACGCCGCGCACGCTCGATATCGACAAGGTGCAGGCGCTGATGCCGGACTACGCGATTGCCCCGAAGGCCGTCGTCGAGGGCCCGCCGACCCGCAAGTGCCCGATCCTCTTGCGCCAGACCTCGTTCAAGGCGCTCGAAGAACCGGTTTCCTTCAAGGACGCCGACGGCACCTGGAAGGAAGGTTCGCACACCGCCCGCTTCGGCGAGATCGAACAGCGCGGCATCGCGCTGACACCCAAGGGCCGCGCGCTTTACGACGAACTGCTCGACGCCTCGCGCAAGATCGTTCGCCCGGCGGCCGACGGTTCCAACGCGCGCGAATACGAAGCGGCACTTGCCGGGGCTTTCGAGCCTTTCCCGGACAGCTGGGCAGGCATCCGCGAAGCCGGGCTCGGCTACTTCAGCTATTCGCTGACGGAAAAAGGCCGTAAGGCTGGCGTCTCCGGCAAGCACGACATCGAAGCGTTGATCACCGCTGGCCTCGTCCAGTTCGACGCGATCGTCTATGAAGACTTCCTGCCGGTCAGCGCCGCGGGTATCTTCCAGTCGAACCTCGGTGATGGCGCCCAGCAGGATTTCGTTGCCAGCCCGAACCAGAAGCGCTTCGAAAGCGATCTCGGTGCCACCGTGCTCAACGAGTTCGACCATTACGCCGGCATCGAGCAAGCCTCGATCGAAAGCTGCATTCAGGCCTTGACCGGCGCGATCGCTGCGGAATGATACTGATCCGATGATCGACCAACGACATATCGACGCGCTTGCCGGCATCCTTGGAGACAAGGGTGTCGTCACGCGTCCGGAAGACCTGGAAGCCTACGAGACCGGCGCGCGCTATGACCGCGGCCGGACGTCGCTCGTGCTGCGGCCGGCGACGACCGAAGAGGTTTCCGCCGCTGTCGCCTATTGCGTCACCAACGCCATCGCGCTGATCCCGCAGTCCGGCAACACCGGGCTTGTCTCCGGCTCGACGCCCGATCAATCGGGTGATGAAGCAGTCATCAGCCTCGACCGGCTGACGAAGCGCTTCGAGCTCGACCTCGACAACCGCTCGGTCCGGCTCGACGCCGGCTTCCGGCTGTCCGATCTCAACCGGAAGCTGGAAGAGCACGGCCTGTTCTTCCCGATCGACCTCGGCGCCGACCCCCGCATCGGCGGCATGATCGCCACCAATACCGGCGGATCGCGCTTCCTGAAATACGGCGACGTGCGCCGCAACACGCTCGGCCTCAAGGTCGTGCTGGCGGACGCGGACGGCACCGTGCTCGACCTGCAATGCGACCTGCGCAAGAACAACACCGGCATCGACTGGAAGCAGATCTTCGTCGGCACCTCGGGCGCCTTCGGCATCGTCACTGAATGCGTGCTGAACCTTGAGCGCCTGCCGCAACAGACGGCAACGGCACTGCTGGTTCCGGCGAGCGGCGCCCATGTGATGCCGCTGCTGCGCGCTATGGAAGAACGCCTCGGCGCCTATCTTTCGGCCTTCGAGGGCATGTCGAGCAATGCCGTTAAGGCGGCCTTCGCCCATGTGCCGTCGCTGAAAAACCCGTTCCAGGCTGGCCAGGTCCCCGACTACGTCATCCTCGCCGAGATCAGCCGCACCTGGGCACCGCGCGAAGGCGAACAGTCGCTCGACGCCGTGCTGGAAACGGCGCTGGCCGAAATCTGGGAGATGGAGGAGGCACCGCTCGCCGACGCCTTCGTCGGGCCGCCGCATGAGATCTGGGCTTTGCGCCACGCGCTGTCGGAGGGCGTCAAGCATCTCGGGAAGCTGATCGCATTCGACGTCTCCTTCCGCCGAGGTGACATCATGGCCTTCTGTGACCATATGAAGGCCGAAATGCCCTCGAAATTCCCCGACGTGACCGTGTGCGATTTCGGCCATATCGGCGACGGTGGCGTGCACTTCAACCTCGTCGTGCCGAAGGACAGCGACCTTCTCAAGGACGAGACCTTCGAGCCACGGCTGCGCGAATGGGTTTTCGCCGTCGCCGTCGAGGAGTATCGCGGCAGCTTCAGCGCGGAACATGCGATCGGCCGCCGCAATCAGGCCTATTACGACCTTTATACGCCAGACAAACTCAAGGACATGGCCGCAGGCCTGAAGACGCTGACGTCGCCGGCAAAGCTCGGCAGCGTGCGTTTCGGATAGGCCAGAGCGGGATGAGGAAAGTGTGTGCGGTCTTCCGCCGACATTCCGCTCCAACGAATGATCTAAACCAATAAAACGGGAGTCAGACCATGAACATCGCAACCAAGAAAGTCGACGTCACCAAGGAAGCCGCAGCGCTTCTCGAAAAGATGGGCGTCGCCAAGGAACTCTACACCGGCGGCGACATGCCTTCCTATAGCCCGGTCACCGGCGAGAAAATTGCGGCCCTCAAGACGGTTTCGGCCACTGAAGCCGCCGCCAAGATCGACCAGGCCCATGAAGCCTTCAAGGCCTGGCGCCTGGTCCCGGCTCCGAAGCGCGGCGAACTGATCCGCCTCCTCGGCGAAGAACTGCGCGCCTTCAAGGCCGACCTTGGCCGCCTGGTTTCGATCGAAGCCGGCAAGATCACCTCGGAAGGCCTCGGCGAAGTCCAGGAAATGATCGACATCTGCGATTTCGCAGTCGGCCTTTCCCGCCAGCTTTACGGTCTGACGATCGCCACCGAGCGTCCCGGCCACCGCATGATGGAAACCTGGCACCCGCTCGGCGTCGTTGGCGTCATCTCCGCCTTCAACTTCCCGGTCGCTGTCTGGTCGTGGAACACCGCACTGGCGCTCGTCTGCGGCAACTCCGTCGTCTGGAAGCCGTCGGAAAAGACTCCGCTTACGGCTCTCGCCTCGCAGGCGATCTTCGAGCGCGCGCTCGCCCGCTTCGGCGATGCGCCGGAAGGCCTGTCGCAGGTCCTGATCGGTGACCGCACCGTCGGTGAAGTCCTCGTCGACAACCCCAAGGTTCCGCTCGTTTCGGCCACCGGCTCGACCCGCATGGGCCGCGACGTCGGCCCGCGCCTAGCCAAGCGCTTCGCCCGCGCCATCCTAGAACTCGGCGGCAACAACGCCGGCATCGTCTGCCCGTCGGCCGATCTCGACATGGCGCTGCGCGCCATCGCCTTCGGCGCCATGGGCACCGCCGGCCAGCGTTGCACCACCATGCGCCGCCTGTTCGTGCATGAAAGCGTCTACGACCAGCTCGTTCCGCGCCTGAAGAAGGCCTACGGCTCGGTCTCTGTCGGTAACCCGCTCGAAACGACGGCCCTCGTCGGCCCGCTCGTCGACAAGGCTGCCTTCGACGGCATGCAGAAGGCAATCGCTGAAGCGAAGTCGCATGGCGGCACCGTCACCGGCGGCGAGCGCGTCGAACTCGGCTACGACAACGGCTACTACGCAAAGCCGGCTCTCGTCGAAATGCCGAAGCAGGCCGGACCGGTTCTCGAAGAAACCTTCGCTCCGATCCTCTACGTCATGAAGTACAGCGACTTCGACGCCGTCGTTGCCGATCACAATGCAGTCGCAGCCGGCCTGTCGTCCTCGATCTTCACCCGCGACATGCAGGAATCCGAGCGCTTCCTCGCCGTCGACGGTTCGGATTGCGGTATCGCCAACGTCAACATCGGTACCTCGGGCGCCGAAATTGGTGGCGCCTTCGGCGGTGAGAAGGAAACCGGCGGCGGTCGCGAATCCGGTTCGGACTCGTGGAAGGCCTACATGCGCCGCGCCACCAACACGGTGAACTATTCGAAGGCTCTGCCGCTGGCGCAGGGCGTGTCGTTCGACATCGAATAATCGGCGCACCCAGGTAGGTAGAGACCATGACCATCAACGCAACGGTCAAGGAGGCGGGCTTTGAGCCCGCCTCGCGGATCTCCTCGATCGGAGTGTCCGAAATCCTCAAGATCGGCGCCCGCGCGCAGGCCATGAAGCGCGACGGCAAGCCGGTAATCATCCTCGGTGCGGGCGAGCCGGATTTCGACACACCCGACTTCGTCAAGGACGCCGCCTGCGAGGCGATCAAGCGCGGAGACACCAAGTACACGGCCCTCGACGGCACGCCGGAGCTGAAGAAGGCGATCCGCGAGAAGTTCCAGCGTGAAAACGGCCTTGCCTACGAGCAGGACGAGATCACGGTTTCGACCGGCGCCAAGCAGATCCTGTTCAACGCCATGATGGCGTCGATCAATCCGGGCGACGAGGTGGTCATCCCGACACCCTACTGGACCTCCTATTCGGATATCGTCCAGATCTGCGAAGGCAAGCCGGTTCTGATCCCCTGCGACGCCTCCTCCGGCTTCCGGCTGACCGCCGACAAGCTCGAGGCTGCAATCACGCCGAAGACGCGCTGGGTGCTCTTGAATTCGCCGTCGAACCCATCGGGTGCCGCCTACAGCGCTGCCGACTACCGGCCGCTGCTCGACGTGCTCCTCAAGCATCCGCATGTGTGGCTGCTGGTCGACGACATGTACGAGCACATCGTCTATGACGGCTTCCGCTTCGTCACCCCGGCCCAGCTCGAGCCTCGCCTCAAGGACCGGACGCTCACGGTCAACGGCGTTTCCAAGGCCTATGCCATGACCGGCTGGCGCATCGGCTATGCCGGTGGCCCGCGGGATCTGATCAAGGCAATGGCCGTCGTCCAGAGCCAGGCGACCTCCTGCCCCTCATCCGTCAGCCAGGCCGCCTCGGTTGCCGCACTGACCGGTCCGCAGGAGTTCCTGAAGGAACGCACCGCCAGCTTCCAGCGCCGCCGCGATCTCGTCGTTACCGGCCTCAACGCCGTCGACGGCCTCGATTGCCGCGTTCCGGAAGGTGCCTTCTACACCTTCTCCGGCTGCGCCGGCATGCTCGGCAAGGTCACCCCTGCGGGCAAGAAGATCGAGACGGACACGGACTTCTGCGCCTACCTGCTCGACGACGCCCACGTCGCCGTCGTTCCGGGCTCGGCCTTCGGTCTCTCGCCGTTCTTCCGCATCTCCTACGCCACGTCGGAAGCGGAACTGAAGGAAGCGCTGACGCGCATCGCCGACGCCTGCGCAAGGCTTTCCTGATAGAGTACTCTGAGCTCGGGATTGCCCCTCACCCTAGCACTCTCCCCGCCTGCGGGGAGAGGGGACGTGCCTACGCAACAGACCAGTATGCGGTCACGTGGAGCGAATGGTGCGGCATATCCCTTCTCCCCGTCAAAACGGGGAGAAGGTCGCGGCAGCGGGATGAGGGGCATTCGTCCACTTCGCACTGCGATTGGAACGCCTCTCCCTCAAAACGTCGGCGGCGTACAGGCGCTGATCACCTCGCAAGGCACCGGCCCGACACAGCGGAACCGATGCGGCCGCCGGCTTTCAAAATAATAGGCATCTCCCGGTCCCAGGATCCGCCGCTCATCGTCGACGGTCACCTCGATGCGGCCCGAAAGCACGATGCCACCCTCCTCGCCGTCATGCACCAGCGGTACCTTCCCTGTGTCGGCACCCGGCTGGTAACATTCCTTGAGAATCTGCAGGCTGCGGCCGAAGAGGTTCTCGCCGATCTGCCGGTAGGAAATCGGCCCCTTGCCGATCTCGACCAGTTCCTCCGCCGCATAGAACGCCTTGCGCGGTCGTTCCGGTTCGAAGGAGAAGAATTCCGCAAGTCCGATCGGAATGCCGTCGAGAATACGCTTCAGCGCACCGACGGAAGGATTGGAGGCGTTCGACTCGATCAGCGAGATCGTCGAATTGGTGACGCCGGCGCGCTTGGCGAGTTCCCGTTGCGACAAATTGTGCATCAGGCGGAGATGACGAAGCCGGTTTCCGATATCGACGGTCATGTGATCCGAACCTTGGTGTTCAGGTTGTTCGAAATAGCGCAAACACGCTACAACGGTACAATAAATTTCAATAGCTTAACTGACAGCAGAAAAGGACTTGTTTGGCAAATCAAATCATGGCGTCAATCGCCGAACTCAGGAGGATGCCATGAACCAGCACACCAAACCCAACGCCCCCGTTCTCGATAGCTATTGGATGCCGTTTACCGCCAACCGGCAGTTCAAGCAGGCGCCGCGCCTGCTCGCGTCCGCCGAAGGGATGCATTACACCAGCACCGACGGCCGCACGATCCTCGACGGTACCGCCGGGCTCTGGTGTGTGAACGCCGGCCACGGCCGCCGCCAGATCGCGGCTGCCGTCGAGCACCAGCTTTCGACGATGGATTTTGCCCCCTCCTTCCAGATGGGCCATCCGCTTGCTTTCGACTTCGCCGAGCGCCTCGCCGAAATCGCGCCGGGCCCGGCTGGACAGAAGCTCGACCGCGTCTTCTTCACCGGCTCCGGTTCTGAATCGGTCGACACCGCCCTGAAGATGGCGATCGCCTATCAGCGTGCGATCGGCCAGGGCACGCGCACGCGCCTGATCGGCCGAGAGCGCGGCTATCACGGTGTCGGCTTCGGCGGCATTTCGGTCGGCGGCATCCTCAACAACCGCCGCGTCTTCCCGCAGCTTCCGGGCTCCGACCACCTGCGCCATACGCATGACCCCGCCAAGAACGCCTTCGTCAAGGGCCAGCCGGAACACGGCGCCGAGCTTGCCGACGATCTCGAGCGGCTGGTGGCCCTGCATGGCGCCGAAACCATCGCCGCCTGCATCGTCGAACCGGTCGCCGGCTCAACCGGCGTGCTGATCCCGCCGAAGGGATATCTTGAGCGTCTGCGCGCCATCTGCGACAAGCACGGCATCCTGTTGATCTTCGACGAAGTCATCACCGGCTTCGGCCGCCTCGGCACCGCCTTCGCCACCGACTTCTTCGGTGTAGTCCCTGATATGGTGACGGCGGCCAAGGGTCTCACCAACGGTGCGATCCCGATGGGCGCGGTCTTTGCCAGCCGCAAGGTGCATGACGCGCTGATGCATGGGCCCGAAAACGCGATCGAGCTCTTCCACGGCTACACCTATTCCGGCCACCCGGCCGCCTGCGCTGCCGGTATCGCCACGCTCGACATCTACCGCGACGAGGGCCTGATGACCCGTGCCGTCGAGCTGCAGGACGCCTGGCACGACGCCATGCATTCGCTCAAAGGTCTGCCCAATGTCATCGACATCCGCACGATCGGCCTGATCGCTGGCATCGAGCTACAGTCGCGCGACGGCGCAATCGGCGCCCGCGCCTATGACGTCTTTGTCGATTGCTTCGAAAAGGGCCTGCTGATCCGCGTGACCGGCGACATCATCGCCTTCTCGCCGCCGCTGATCGCCGAAGAGAAACATTTTGGCGAGATCGTCTCGATCCTTGGCGACGCGCTGAAGCGCGCCAAGTAAGTTCCGACGCACGGCAAAGCAACGCGGCCGCCGAAGATCTCGGCGGCCGCGTTCGAATTTCGAGTGCACGCCTGAATCCGGCTAACGTCTCTGCGCGCGAGGCGGCATTCTAACGGATCAACAGCGCCCGGAAATCATTGACGTTGGTGCCGGTCGGCCCCGGCACGAAAAGGTCGCCACTCGCCGAAAAGGCCGACCAGGCGTCGTGGCGGGCAAGATGCAGGCGTGGATCGATGCCAGCCGCCCGCATGCGTGCGATGCTCTCGCCATCGGCGAAGGCCCCCGCATTGTCTTCCGAGCCGTCGATGCCATCCGTATCGGCAGCCAGCGCATTGATCCCCGACACCCCATCGATATCGAGCGCCAGCGACAGCAGGAATTCGCTGTTGCGCCCGCCCTTGCCATAGTCCTTGCCGGAGATCGTCACCGTCGTCTCGCCGCCGGACAAAAGCACCACCGGCTTGGCGAAGGGACGGTTCCTCAGCGCCACCTCGCGAGCAAGGGCTGCATGCATGCGACCGATGTCGCGGGCCTCACCCTCGATCGAGTCGGACAGGATCCGCGCCTCGATGCCGAGTTCGCGGGCCTTGGCAGCGGCCGCCTCCAGCGAAACGCTTGCCGAGGCAATCACGTGGCATTCGTGGCCAGCGAACCGCTGATCGTCGGGACCGGGTGCTGTCGCGGCCTCTGAACGCAGATGCGCCATCACGGCATCCGGCAGCGCCATGCGATAGCGGGCAACGATTTCGATCGCCTCGTCCGCCGTGCTGCGGTCGGGAACTGTCGGCCCCGAAGCGACAAAGGCCGGATTGTCGCCGGGCACATCCGAGACGACGAGGCTGACGACACGTGCCGGAAAGGCCGCCGCAGCGAGCCGACCGCCCTTGATTCGCGACACGTGCTTGCGCACGACGTTCATCGCCGAAATCGGTGCGCCCGAGGCAAGCAGCGCCCTGTTGACGGCGATCTCGTCGGCGAGCGTCAAGCCTGCGGGCGGTGCTGGCAGCAGCGCAGAACCGCCGCCCGAGATCAGCGCGATGACAAGGTCGTCCGAGGTCAGCCCCTCGACTGCCTTTAGCAATGCCTCCGAACCTGCGAGCCCAGCTTCGTCTGGCACCGGATGGGCGGATTGCAGAACAGCAATTGTCTCGCACTGCTCCACCGGCCCGTGCCGTGCCACGACCGTGCCGGTGAAGGGATGCGGCCAGAGCTTTTCGAAAGCGGCCGCCATCTGGCTGGCCGCCTTCCCCGCGCCGACGACCACCGTTCGACCTTTCGGCGGCTCCGGCAGATGCGCCCTGATCGCCTCGTAGGGGTCGGCGGCGCGAACGGCCTCCTCAAACAGCCGGGTCAGGAAAGGGCGAGCTTTGAGCATGGGCGTCTCTCAGCCGGCAATTTCGATGTCGTAGACGAGAATGCCAGCGACCCCGCCCTCGGCCGCAGCAACGATCTTGGCGCCAGTCTTGCGATGCTCCTCGTCCTCCAGATAAGCGTCGCGCGCCACCGCGTCAGTGAAGTCGACGATGAAGCCTTCGGCAAAGCCCTTGTCCATGCCCACTTCCGGGCTGACATTGGCGCCGATATGGGCGGCAAGAAATCCCGGCAGCCGGGCCTTCAGCGCGGCAATCTCCCCGAAGATGACCGCCTTCTCCTCGCTGGAGATTTCGGGGCGGAAGCGGATGAAGACGCAATGGCGGATCATAGGGACCCCAACGGATATCGGCGCGGGCGCGCGGGCGGCTGTCGTTGCGTTCGTGGGCGAAGATCGCCGGCGGCAGGGGCTGGCGCTCGCGGATGATGTCGGCGCCCTTCTCGCCCATCATGATCGTCGGCCCATTGGTGTTGCAAGAAGGAACGCGCGGCATCACCGAGCTGTCGCAGACGCGCAGGCCTTCAAGCCCGCGCACCTTGAGGTCGAGGCCGACCACCGCCATCGCGTCCGTGCCCATCTTGCAGGTGCCGACAGGGTGATGATCGGTCTTGGCGTTGGCGCAGCCGTAATCGAAGAACTGCTCATCGCTGACGACCGAATTGCCCGGTAGACGCTCTGCAAGGACGAAGGGCTTCAGTGCTGCCTGCTGCATGATTTCGCGGGCGATCTTCAGCCCCTCGATCGACATCTTGCGATCATGCGGATCCTCCCAGTAGTTGGGATCGATCAGCGGTGCCGCAGCGGGATCGGAGGACTTGAGCCGCACCGTGCCGCGCGAGCGGGGATGCAGATAGGCGGAATTCAGCGTCACGCCGGCATTCTTCAGCTTTTCGACGCCCGCCTCGATGCCGGAGCCGAGACCGAGATGGAACTGGATGTCCGGCGAGCGGGCGTTCGGATCCGCATACCAGAAGCCACCGGTCTCAAACAGCGACGACGCCACCGGGCCCGAGCGGAAGAGCACATATTGCAGGCCGGCCCATAGCGTACGATGAAGTTTCGCCACACCATCATAGGTATGGTCGCCGGTGCATTCGGAAATGACAAAGAGATCGAGGTGATCCTGCAAATTGCCGCCGACACCCGCTAGGTCATGTTTTACCGTGACACCCACCGATTTCAGGTGATCGGCAGGCCCAATGCCGGACTGCAACAAGAGCTTGGGCGAACCGATGGCGCCGGAAGTTACCAGCACCTCGCGATCCGCCCGGATGATCTCGCTGCCCTTGGCCGTAACGACTTCGACGCCGACTGCCCGCGTGCCCTCAAGCACGATCCGGGCCACGCGTGCGCCGGTGCGAACCGTCAGGTTGCGCCGGTCCTTGATCGGCGAGAGATAGGCAAGCGACGCACTCGAGCGGCGGCGATTGCGCTGAGTGAGTTGGTAGAAGCCAACGCCCGCCTGCTGGCGACCGTTGAAATCATGATTGTAGGGAATGCCGAGTTCCTGACCGGCGCGAATATAGGCGTCGCAGATCGGCAGCGCCGCCGTGGGCATCGAGACTCCGAGCGGTCCGCCATAGGCGTGGTAGTCGTCTGCAAAACGCTGGTTGTCCTCTGAGCGTTTGAAGTAAGGAAGCACACTGCGATAATCCCAGCCGCTGCAGCCGTCTTCGGAGGCCCAGAGGTCGTAATCGGCAGCATTGCCGCGGGTATAGAGCTGGGCATTGATCGACGAGCCTCCGCCGATCACCTTGGCCTGGGTGTAGCGCAGCACCCTGCCCTTCATGTGCTTCTGCGGCACCGTCTCCCAGCCCCAGCTTGCGACGCCCTTGGTCATCTTGGCAAAGCCGGCCGGCATGTGGAACAGCGGGTTCCAGTCGCCGCCGCCGGCTTCGAGCAGGAGAACGCGAACCGTCGGATCTTCGGAGAGCCGGTTGGCGAGAACACAGCCGGCCGGACCGGCGCCGGTGATGATGTAGTCGTAGCTCATTCCCTGTCTTCCCTCCGCCGTCACCAATTTGGAACGTTCCAAATTCTCGACGTGTTCAATTCAAATCCTGCCCGCTTGCGAGCCTCAAAAATCCCGCGCGTTTGCTAGAGACGCCCGATCGAAAGCCCGCCGTCCGCCTGGATCACCGAGCCCGTGGCAAAGGCGAAATTGCCACCGGCAAGCCCGGCCGCGATATTGCCGATATCGTCGGGCTCGCCCCAACGCCGCATCGGCACCAGCCCGCCATCGATCAAGCCATCGTATTTCGCCGAGACACCGGCGGTCATGTCGGAGCGGATTATGCCCGGCCGGATCTCGAAAACCGAGATGCCGCTACTGGCAAGCCTGAGCGCCAGCCCCTGGGTGAAGGCGGCAAGCCCCGCCTTGGTCATGCAATAGTCGAGCCGCTCGGGCGACGTCATTGTCGCCGAAACCGAGGTGATGTTGATGATCGACCGCGGTGTTACATCAGCCGGATCCGTCAGCATCGAGACAAGCACGGCCTGGGTGAAGAACACCGTGCCGCGCAGGTTGGTGCCGACGATCGTGTCGAAATTCTCCGGCAGCAGATCGAGGAAGTCGCCCCGGACCACCGAGGCGATGCCGGCATTATTGACGAGGCAGCGGATCGGGCCGAGTTCGGCGCGGACACGCTCAACGGTCGCGGCATGGCCGCCGACATCCGCAAGATTGGCCTCGATATAGATTGCTCGGCCGCCATCACCCGACAGTTCTGACAGTGTCTGGGCCGTGGCGCTATCGGCGGCACCGAGACCAGTGAGCGCGATATCGAAGCCCTCGCGGGCGAGCGCACGGGCAACGCCGAGACCGATGCCGCGGCGGCCGCCGGTGACGATGGCGACGGGACGCGTCGATGACGTCATGATCGGATCTCCTTCGCAAGGATATGGTCGGCGACCCTGAGCGCCTGGGCGGCAACTGTCAGCGCCGGGTTGACGGCGGCGGATGTCGGCAGGCAGCCGGCGTCGACGACAAAGAGGTTGGCATGGTCGAAGGCGCGGCAGTAGGTGTCGAGCGGTGCGTCCTTCGGGTCCGTGCCCATCCGTACCGTGCCGCATTGGTGCGACGGCGTGCGCTTGTCGAAGGCTTGCGACAGAACGATCGGATAGCCCGCAGCCTTGAAATGCTCGCGCATCTTCGCCTCAAGGGAGGAGAGCGCCTCCATGTTCGAGCGCCGCCACTGCATGATGATGCCCTTGCCGTCGACCATGATCCGGCTTTCCGGGTTCGGCAGGTCCTCCGTCATCATGTACCAGTCGACCGCATGGCCGGCCATGAGATCGAAGGCGAAGCGTGGCGCCCAGGCGCCAAATCCCGGCGCGTTGGCCTTGAGGATGTCGGCGTTGATCTTGCCGAGCAATTGCACATTGCCAAGCGGCAGCCCGTTCCTGCCGCCGGTCAGGTAGTAGTCGTTCAGCATCAGCGTCTTCTGGTAGACGCTGTCGTTGCGCTTGAACGGACTAATCGCCAGCATGGCGCTGCAATTGTGGTTCATGAAATTGCGACCGACCTGGTCGGAGGCGTTGGCCAGACCCTTGCCGTCGCCGGAACGCAGCAGGATCGCAGCCGAGTTGATCGCGCCTGCCGACAGGATCACCAGTTTCGGCGACAGCGTCTTCTTCTCGCCGCCGTGGGTGTAGTGAACGGCCTCGATCCGACCACCCGAACCGGCCTCCAGCGTATCGACATGCGCCGAAGTGATCAGCTCGATGTTCGGATCGTTCAGTGCGGAAGCGAGCGACGCGGTCTCAGCGTCCTTCTTGCCCTTGCCGGTGTTCGGAAATCCATCCCAGGGCGTGCGCCCGCCGGCAAGCCACGTGTCGATGTCGACGCCGAGCGGCAGGGTTGCCGGGTGCAGCCCCTGCGCCTTCAGCTCGGAGCGGGCGCGGGCAATGGCCGGCTCATCCGCCACCGGGCCAAAGGTGTATGGCGTGCTATGGAACGGTTCCGTCGGGTCGTCGCCCAGTTCGCCGCGCACCTCGAACAGTTGTTCGGCCTTTCCGTACCACGGCTCGAGCTCGTCGTAAGGAAACGGCCAGGCCGGCGAGATGCCGCCCAAATGCTGCATCTCGGTGAAATCCTCGGCCCGGTAGCGCAAAAGCACCGCGCCGAAGAGCTTGGAATTGCCGCCGACGAAGTAGAAGTTTCCTGGATTGAACTCGGTTCCATCGGGCTCGCGCCACATCTCCTTCGGCCGGAAGTGCCCCTTGACGAAGATCGAGCTGTAGCTGCGCGCCTCCGGCGTGTCGGGCAGGTGCTCGCCGCGCTCGAGGATGGCGATGCGGGCGCCGGACCCGGCAAGCCCCGCAGCGATGGTGGAGCCGCCGATCCCCGACCCGATGATGACGATGTCCGGCTGCTCCTGCATCGTTCGTTACGCGATCCGCTGTTGGCTCTGCGGATCGAAGAACACCGCCTTGTCGAGGTTGAAGGCAAGCCGCGAGGTCTGGCCGGCTGATATACGGGCATCAGCTCTGAGCCGGGCAACGATCTCCTTGCCGCCGAGACGGGTGACCGCAAACGTATCGGAGCCGGCCGGCTCCACCACCTCGATCAGGCATTCGCCCTCGGCGACCACCTTGGCATTGCGGTCGGCACCATCAGGGTCGGTCAACGCCTCCGGACGGATGCCGAAGACGACGTCCTTGCCGGCATAGGCAGACAACGCACCATTGGCGTGCGGCACCGCGAGCTTCAGCGGTTCTGAATTCGGACGCGCCAGAGTGACGGCGACGTCCGAACCGCTCTTTTCGATGCGCGCGGTCAGTAGGTTCATGGCCGGCGAACCCATGAAGTCGGCGACGAACATGTTGGATGGGTTGTTGTAGATTTCGGCCGGTGTCCCGAACTGCTGCAGCACGCCGTCCTTCAAAACGGCGATCTTCGTCGCCAGGGTCATCGCCTCGATCTGGTCATGCGTCACGTAGACGATCGTCGTCTTCATGCGATTGTGCAGCCGCTTGATTTCGGTGCGCATGTCGACACGCAGCTTGGCATCGAGGTTGGAGAGCGGCTCGTCGAACAGGAAGACCTGCGGGTTGCGCACCAGCGCCCGGCCCATGGCAACGCGCTGGCGCTGGCCGCCGGAAAGCTGGCTCGGCTTGCGATCGAGCAGATGGCCGATCTGCAGCATTTCCGAGACCTGCTTGATCGCCTTTTCACGCTCCTCCTTCGGCACGCCGCGGATTTCCATGCCAAAGGCGATGTTTCCGGCAACCGTCATGTTCGGGTAGAGCGCGTAGGACTGGAACACCATGGCGATGTCGCGCTTCGACGGATGCAGATCGGCAACCGAGCGGCCATTGATGGCGATCTCGCCCGAGGTGATCGGCTCAAGCCCGGCAATCGTGTTGAGCAGCGTGGACTTGCCGCAGCCGGACGGGCCGACGAGCACGAGGAAGCCTCCCTTTTCGATCTCCAGGTTGATGTCCTTCAGGATCTCGAGCGAGCCATAGGATTTGCGCAGGTTGCTGATTTTCAAGAAAGACATGAGCTTACCCTTTCACGGCGCCCGACATCAGCCCGCGAACGAAGTAGCGGCCGGACACGATGTAGACGATGAGCGTTGGCAGGGCGGCAAGGATCGCGCCTGCGAAGTGAACGTTGTATTCCTTGACGCCTGTCGAGGACGAAACGAGGTTGTTGAGCGCGACCGTCATCGGCGTCGAATAGGGGCCCGAGAAGGACGCGCCGAACAGGAAGTCGTTCCAGATGTTGGTAAACTGCCAGATGACCGAGACGACGATGATCGGACCGGAGGAAGGCAGAAGAATGCGCCAGAAGATCTGGAAGAAGCTCGCGCCGTCGATCTGCGCTGCGCGCACCAACTCGGTCGGGAAGGCCTCGTAGTAGTTGCGGAAATAGAGCGTCGTGAAGCCGATGCCGTAGATCACATGGACGAAGATCAGGCCCCAGATCGAACCGGCGAGCCCCAGGATGCCGAGGATGCGCGCCATCGGGATCAGCACGATCTGGAACGGGATGAAGCAGGACAAAAGCAGCATGGCGAAGAAGATGTTGGCACCGGGAAAGCGCCACTTCGTCAGCACGTAGCCATTCAGCGCGCCAATGATCGTCGAGATTGCTACGGCCGGCACGACCATCAAGATCGAGTTGATGAAGAAGGGTTTCAGGCCCGTCGGCTGCACGCCGATCTGCGCCGTCGACCAGGCCTGAAGCCAGGGCTCGACCGTAAAAGTCTGCGGCAGGTTGAGCATGCCGCCCTGTCGGATCTCGTCGAGCGGCTTCACCGAGTTCACCAGCATGACGTAGAGCGGCAGCAGCGAATAGAGCGCGAAAAGGATCAGCGCGGTGTAGATCAGCGCGCGGGTGAGGCGGTTGTGCGAGATGATGTTGTCTGGGCTCGGAGCGCTCATCAGCGTTTTGCTCCCCGGATTTCGGAATAGAGATAGGGCACGATGATCGAGAAGATCATCACCAGCATGATGATCGCCGAGGACGCGCCGATGCCCATCTGGTTGCGGGTGAAGGTGTAGGAATACATGAAGGTTGCCGGCAGTTCGGTCGCCTGGCCGGGGCCGCCGCCGGTGAGCGCGATGATCAGGTCGTAGGCCTTGATCGCCAGATGCGCGAGCACGACGAAAGCCGAGAGGAACACCGGCCGCATCAAGGGAATGATGATCCGGCGATAGATCGTCGAGGTCTTGGCGCCGTCGATCTGGGCTGCCTTGATGATCTCGTTGTCGACGCCGCGAAGGCCGGCCAGGAACATCGCCATGATGAAACCGGTCGACTGCCAGACGGCCGCAATGACGACGCAGTAGATCGCGTAGTTGCGGTCCTTGATCCAGTTGAACGAGAAGCTCGCCCAGCCCCAGAGGTGCATGGTGTTCTCAAGGCCGATGCCGGGATCGAGGAACCACTTCCAGGCCGTACCCGTCACGATGAAGGAAAGCGCCATCGGATAGAGATAGATGGGCCGCAGGAACCCTTCAGCACGGATCTTCTGGTCGAGCAGGATCGCGAGCCCGAGGCCAAGCACCGAGCAGATGGCGATGTAGAGCGCGGCGAAGATCGCCAGGTTGCTCACCGCCCGCCACCAGTGCGGCAGCGCCCACAGCTTCGCGTAGTTGCTCAAACCGACGAAATTGTAGGACGGCAGCATCTTGCTGTCCGTCATCGACAGAAAGCCGGTATAGGCAATGAAACCATAGACAAAGATCAGGACGATGAGGAAGCTCGGGGCAAGCACCAGCTTCGGTATCAGGTCCTGCAGGCGACTGCGGCTATCCATGAACGTTCACCACTTCTGGCACGGCCGTCGGGAACAACCCTGATATCGGCATCCGCGCGAGGTTCTGGGTATCAAAGCGCCCTTCCCCGCGTCCCATTGGCCACGGCGGTTCGACGGCGCTTGCATGTCGGAATGGGGTGTCCGGGGCGCCTAGAGTGCGCCCCGGAGCGAGCCCGTTACTTCGCGGCCTCGACGGCCGAGACCAGTTCCTTGACGGCCTCTTCGGACGTCAGTTCGCCGTTGAACTCACGCGTCACGACGTCGTAGATCGCGTTCTTGACGGCAGCCGGGTTGGCATGGCCATGGGCCATGGAGCCGAAGAGCTTGCCGTTGGTGTTGGCTTCCGCCAGGTCCTTGATGCCCTTCTTGCCGCAGGCGTCGAAGTCCGTGTCCGGAACGTCGGTGCGGGCCGGGACCGAGCCCTTGACCACGTTGAAGGCCGACTGGAAGGTCGGGCTTTCGATCGCCGAAGCCATGGCGAGCTGGGCCGGAACCTTGTCGTCAGCAACCTTGAACATCGCGAACTGGTCGGAGTTGAAGGTCACGGACCCTTGCGTACCCGGGAAGCGCATGCAGACGAAATCGGTGCCCGGCACTTTCTTCGCCTTCAGGAATTCGCCCTTCGCCCAGTCGCCCATGAACTGCAGGCCGGCCTTGTTCTCGATGACCATCGCGGAAGCGAGGTTCCAGTCACGGCCGGAGAAGTTGTCGTCGACATAGGAGCGCAGCTTCGTCATGCGGTCGAAGGCTTCCTTCATCTTGTCGCCGCCGAGCGCTGCCGGGTCGAGATCGATGAAAGCCTGCTTGTAGAAGTCGGTGCCGAGCGAAAGCACGACGGCGTCGAAGATCGTCGCATCCTGCCAGGGCTGGCCGCCATGAGCGATCGGGGTAATCCCCTGAGCCTTGAAGTTGTCGAGCAGAGCAACCAGTTCGTCCCAGTTGGTCGGCTCCTTGCCGCCAGCCTTGTCGAGGGCAGCCTTGTTGATCCAGACCCAGTTGGTCGAATGCACGTTGACCGGCGCTGCGATCCAGTGGCCGTCATACTTCGAGAATTGCTGCAGGGCGGTCGGGATCACCTTGTCCCAGCCTTCCTTGGAAGCGGTCTCGTCGAGGTTGCCGAGCGCGCCTTCCTTGGCCCAGTCGAGAATGTCGAAGCCGAGCATCTGCACGGCGGTCGGAGCGTTGCCCGCGGTGACGCGAGCGCGCAGAACGGTCATGGCTTCCGTGCCGCCACCGCCGGCGACCGGCATGTCGGTCCAGGAAATGCCCTTGCTTTCCAGATCCTTCTTCAGAACGTCAAGTGCGGCGGCTTCGCCACCGGATGTCCACCAGTGCAGAACTTCCACATTCTCGGCTGCGCGCGCGGCGGTGGCCGCCATCATCAGCGCCACAACGGCCGTCGTCGTCATCAACTTGCGCATCGTTTTCCTCCCGTTTGCAAGTTAACGAGGCGGAACCTCCTCCACCCCGGAATTCGCGCCGCTTAAGCCAGCGGCTGGCCATTTAAAACGTTATAAATTCAGCAAGTCAAGCATTCCGCCATTTTGTACTTTAGCACCTTCGGAACTGTTTGAATTTACTGAATTATATAGCTCACATTAGCTATTGCAGTGCAGCAATCCATGCCGCGATGCGAGATTTAAAACGTTTTCATGATTCGATTGCCTAAGCGTTCGCACCACGTTACAAAACCCGCTCTTGCCCGCTCTCAGGATGACTAGCATTGGCCGATCCCTCGAAGCCCGCCCACCACGAAGACAGCGGCGCCACCGTCAAGCGCGGCAAGCCGACCCTTCGCACGATCGCGGAAATCACCGGCCTTGCGGTCACCACCGTCTCGCGCGCGCTGTCCGATGCGCCGCAGATCTCCATCGAGACCCGCAAGCGGGTGCGCGAGGTCGCAGACGAGATCGGCTATTCGCCCGACCGGGCCGCCCAGCGCCTGAAGACCGGCCGCACCAATGTCATTGGGGTGCTGCTCGATCCGCATGAGGAAATTCTCGGCTACGGCACTTCGATCATGAGCGGCATCGCCAAGGCGCTGCAGGGCACCGCTTACCACCTGATCGTCATGCCGAACTTCCTCAACTCGACCAATGTCGAAGCGGTCAACTACATCACCCGCAACGCGATGGCCGACGGTCTGATCTTCTCGCGCACGGAACCGCTCGATCCCCGCGTCCGATTGCTGTCCGATCTCGGCTTTCCCTTTGTCACGCATGGGCGCACGGAGCTTTCCACCCCACATCCCTATGTCGACTACGACAATTTCACCTTCTCCTATCAGGCGACGAAGCGCCTGATCGCCAAGGGCAGACGCAAGCCCGCGCTGATCAGCGGTCCCGCCGATTTCACCTTTGCCGGCCATCTGCAGCACGGTTTCATGACCGCCGTGCGCGAGGCCGGCTGCGCCTACGAGATCCTCTCGGGCATCGACCTCGACAGCCCCGCCGGCGCGATCCGTGACCGTGTGCGCCAGCGCTACGCCGAGCCCGATCCGCCGGACAGTTTCATGTGCGGCGGCGAGGTTTGCGCGCTTGCGACCATCACCGGCATGAGCGATTGCGGCCTGACGCTTGGCCGAGAATACGACATCATCGCCAAGCAGACCTCGCATCTCCTGAGCGCCATCCAGCCGCAGGTCGAAACCATCTACGAGGACCTGACGGCGACCGGCGAGGACATGGGCCGGGTGCTCCTGCAGAAGATCGGCGGCGAAAGCGACGTCAGCAAGTTGCAGCTGCTGCTCTGTCCGCAGATCCCATCGAGCTTCGGCACGGCCGGCTGAGCGGGCGAACACGGCACGCAAGGCGGCGCCATGTGACGCTGCCTGCTGCCCCAATGTTCTGCCCATCGTCCGCATGTCCTCTCCTCCCCTGTTTCAGCCTTAGCGCGGCATCCACCAGCCGGTACGCGGCCCCATATGCATGTTGAGCGTCTTGGTCTCGGTGTAGTCCTCGACCGAATGCCGGCCGAGTTCGCGGCCGAGGCCGGACTGGCGGTAACCGCCAAAGGGCAGTTCCGACGCACCATCCATGAAGGTGTTCATCCAGATCGTGCCGGCGCGCACGCGGCGGCCGATCGTCAGGCAGGTGTCGAAGTCGCGGCTCCAGACGCCGGCGGAAAGGCCGTAGTCGATCGCGTTGGCGATGCGGATCGCCTCTTCCGTCGTCTCGAAGGTCAGCACAGAAAGCACCGGCCCGAACACTTCTTCGCGCGCCACCGCCATGTCGGGCCGCACCGAAGAAAGGATCGTCGGCGCCATGAACTGGCCCATGCCGAGATCGAGCGCCGTGCCGCCATGGGCAACCGCAGCGCCGTCCTTCGACGCCGCAGAAACATAGCCGGCGATCTTTTCCAGATGCTGCGGCGTAATGATTGCGCCGACCTGGGTTTCCGGATCGAGCGGATCGCCGACCTTCACCTTGGCCGAGAGCTCGGCGATGCGGCGCGTTACCTCGTCGGCGATGTCACGGTGCAGGATCAGTCGCGAGCCGGCATTGCAGCATTCGCCGGCATTGAAATAGGCGCCGAACACGGCGGCATCGATGAACTCGTCGAGATTGGCATCCGGGAAGACGATCTGCGGGTTCTTGCCGCCGAGCTCCAGCGAGACCTTCTTCAGCGTCTGTGCAGCATTGGCCATGGTCAGGCGGCCGACGCCGGTCGAGCCGGTGAATGACACCATGTCGACATCAGGATGCGTCGTCATCGGCGCGCCGACCTCCGGCCCCGTACCGGTGATGATGTTGACCACGCCGGCGGGAACGCCAGCGGCTTCGAGGATTTCACCGAGCAGCAACGTCGAGGCCGAGGTCAGCTCGGACGGCTTGACGACAGTGGTGCAGCCGGCGGCCAGCGCAAAGGGCAGCTTCTGGCTGACGATCAGGAACGGGAAATTCCAGGGCGTGATGATCGAGACGACACCGATCGCCTCGCGCAGCACGACACCAAGTGTACCGTCACCGAGCGTGTTGTAGCTTTCACCATGCAGATCGCGGGCGAGAGCCGCGGCGTAGCGCCAGATATCGGCGGCACCGCCGAGTTCGCCCTTGGCCTGGCTGATCGGCTTGCCGGATTCGATCGCATCGAGATAGGCGAGTTCGTCGGCGCGCTCGGCGATGATGTCAGCGGCACGCAGCAGCACCAGCGAACGCTGCGAAGCGGTCATGCGCGGCCAGCTACCTTCGTCGAAGGCACGGCGTGCGGCAGCAATCGCTTTTTCGGCGTCGGCCTTGGTGCCCGCCTGATAGCGGCTGACGACCACGCCATGGCCCGGCGCCACGCGCTCGATCGTACGGCCATCGGCGCTGTCCACCGATTTGCCGTCGATCAGCATCTGGAAGGCGCGAACCTTTTGGCCGTCGATCGGCTTGGGTTTCACGAGCACGGTCATTACCATTCTCCCTTGAAGTGGGCTTCGCGCTTCTCGGCGAAGGCAGCGACACCTTCCTGGAGGTCGCCGGTCTTCGCGACAAGGATCGAGCCGAGCGCTTCGACCGCGGATCCGTTGTCTTCGCCATTCGCCGAAGCGAGCATCAGTTTCGAAATCTCAAGCGCCGCAGGCCCGCGCTTGGCGACACGCGCCGCATAATCGCGGGCAGCGGCCAGCACCGTGCCGGTCTCGACGACGGCATCGACCAGACCTTCGCGCAGAGCAGCCTCGGCGGTGAACATCTCGCCGCCCAGCACCATGCGCCTGACGATTTGGGCGCCGAGCCGCGAAACCAGCCGTTGCGTGCCCGACCAGCCAGGCACCATGCCGAGGCTCGTTTCCGGCAGGCCGATCTTGATCTGCGCTTCGGCCAGCCGGATATCGGCGGCGGCCGCAAGCTCCAGCCCGCCGCCAAGCGCATGGCCGTTAAGAGCGGCGATAACGGGCATGCGCAGCGTCGCCAGCCGCTCGAACACACGGTGGCCGAAACGCACCCAGTCATGTCCGAAGGCAGGCGCATCCATGCCGCCCCAGGCCTTGATGTCACCGCCGGCGGAAAATGCCTTGCCCTCGCCGGTCAGGATGACGACGCGGATATTGCGGTCGGCTTCGACCGTATCGCAGGCGGAGGCCAGCGCCTTCAGCATGTCGATATCGAAGGCGTTGAGTTTCTCCGGACGGGTAACCGTCATGGTCGCGATCGGTCCATCGACGTCGATGTGGATACGGCCTTCAGCCACGGTCGCCTCCCTGAAGCCGGCGCGCAGGTTTCCTCGGCAGTTCCAGCCCGATCAGCGCTTCTGCAAAAAGCGCCGCATCCATGGTCTTCAATGTGTCGGAAACGATCAGTGGGAATTCTGACTGGTCGAGGATATGCGCCTGCAGATCGACGCCGGGCGCGATCTCCGTGAGCATCACACCCTGCGGCGTCAGCTTCATCACGCAGCGCTCGGTGACATAAGTGATGTCCTGGCCCTGCTCGATACCGCGGCGGCCGGAGAAGGTGACGTGTTCGACCTCATTGACCAGCTTCTTCAGCTTGCCTTCCTTCTCGATCACCAGCTTGCCACCCTCGACCGAAAGCTTGGCGCCGGCATTGAACATGCCGGAGAAGACGATCTTCTTCGCCCGCGCGGTGATGTCGACGAAACCGCCGGCGCCAGCCGTCACATGCGGGCGGAAAGAGAGTTTCGACACGTTGACCGAGCCGTTGCGATCGATCTCAAGGAAGGAGAGCAGCGAGGCATCGAAGCCGGCGCCCTGGAAATAGGTGAACTGGTAGGGCGACGGCATGAAAGCATCGGCATTCGAGGCGCAGCCGAAGGCGAAATCGAGAAGCGGCACGCCGCCGACGGCGCCCTGCTCGATCACCCAGGTGACCGCACCATGCAGCCCTTCTTCGAGCAGGATGCGCGGCACATTGGCCGAGATGCCGAAGCCGAGATTGACGGCGCTGCCGGCCTGCAGCTCCTGCGCCACGCGGCGGGCAATCACCTTCTGGATGTTGAATTCCGGTACGCGGAAACTGTCGAGCGGCCGGAAGATCTCGCCGGAAATGGCCGGATCGTAGAGCGTCTGGGTCGTCTGCTTCTGATCGGGATCGACGATGACATAATCCACCAGCACGCCGGGCACACGCACGTCGTGGGGTTTTAGTGAGCCTTCCTTGGTGATGCGCTTGACCTGGGCAATGACGATGCCGCCATTGTTGCGGGCAGCGAGCGCCTGGTCGAGGCCGCCGAGATAGGCGCCCTCGTGCTCATAGGTGAGATTGCCACGTTCGTCCGCTGTGGTCGCGCGGATGATCGCTACTTGCGGCGCGATCGCCTTGAAATAGAGCCAGTCCTCGCCCTCGAACGAAACCTTCTTCACCACCGGCTCAGCCGCGGCCGAAGCGTTCATGGCGCAGCCTTCGCGCGACGGATCGACGAAGGTGTCGAGGCCGACCTTAGTCATCACGCCCGGCCGCTTGGCCGCCGCCTCACGGTGCATGTCGAAGAGGATGCCGGAGGGCACGTTGTAGGCGGCCACTTCGTCGACGCCGATCATCTGCCAGATCAGTGGCGGCTCCGCACTCGACGGACCGGAGGGATAGGAGCCGCCGATGATCTTCTTCAACAGACCCTTCTTGGCGATGTAGTCGACACCCTTGATGCCGCTCATGTCGCCGGCGGCAATTGGATGCAGCGTCGTCAGGTCACGTGGGTGACCGGTCGTCTCGAACCGCTCGCCGATCGCCTTGAGCATCAGGTCCGGGCAGCCGAGGCCGCTGGACGAGGAGACGGAAACCACCGCGCCATCCGGGATCAAGGCAGCCGCTTCGGCCGGCGAGATGTGCTTGTTCATCGACATGAGTTCAAAGTCCCGTTTCGATCGCCACGGCCTGGCCGGTGGCCGCCGCCTTGACGACTGCAAGGCCTGTTGCCAGCGACCAGACGCCGTCTTCGCCCGTCGCCGAAGGACGGCCCTCGCCCCTGACGGCGGCGTGGAAGGCGGAAAGTGCGGTTTCGTAGAGATTGGCATGGTCGAGCGTCAGCTCGCTCTCGCCATCGGCGTTGCGCAGCGTCACCGTGCCTGTCGGCTTCTGCGTCATCACGTTGCGGCCGATCAGCGATCCTTCGGTGCCATGCACCTCAAGACCGGTCTCGGCGTATTTGGTGGTGAAGGCATCGTGGAACTGAGCGATGACGCCGGAGCGGAAGTGGATGACACCCATGACACCATCTTCCAGGCCTTCCTTGCCCATGCCGGCACTGTGGCTGATGGCAACGACCTCGATCGGATCGTCGTTGAGGATGAAGCGTAGCGTATCGGCGTCGTGCACGGTGATGTCGAGAATGACGCCGCCGCCGGCGTCCGGCCTCTCCAGTCGCCAGCCCTGGAGATGTGGCGGCAGATAGACGGCGTGGAAGACGCGGGCTGCAATCGGCCGGCCTATCCTGCCCTCGGCGATCGCATCGCGCATTGCGCGGTGGCTCGAGGCATTGCGCAGGTGGTGGTTGGTAGCAAGAACGACACCCGCTTCCTGCGCTGCGCTCACCATGTCGCGCGCATCCTCCAGCGTCATCGCCAGCGGCTTCTCGCAGAGCACGTGCTTGCCGGCAGAGATCGCCGCCAGCGTCTGCTCGCGATGCAGTTCATTGGTGGTGGAGACATAGACGGCATCGACATCGGGATCGCCGACGAGTTCGGCAACAGTGGTCACCGACTTGGCGATGCCGTTCTCCTCCGCGTAAGCCGCGCCGCGCTCCGCGCTCGTGCTCATGACGGAGACGACCTCGCCTCCGGCGGCGCGGATTGCGCCGATCACCCATTCGCGCGCAATCGTGCTTGCGCCGATCAGACCCCACCGCGTCATGCCAGTGCCTCCCTTTTCCTCTCGATTGCAGCGCCGCAGCTCTGGCGAACGACGAGGCGAACCGAACCGACGATGGCCTCCGGCTCCGCCTTGCCGGCCTTGATCTGCTTCAAAAGCAGTTCGGCCGCCCGTTGGCCCATGCCTTGGGGATCGACTGACACCGTCGTCAGCGCCGGCACGGCCGTCTTCGCCTCGATCACGTCGTCGAAACCGATGACGGCAAAATCGGCGCCCGGCTCCAGGCGCCGGGCCCTGAGACCATCGCAGACGCCGAAAGCGACCGCGTCATTGAAGCAGAGCGCTGCCGTTGGCCGGTCGGCGAGCATCATCGCCTGCTCCACCGCCGTCACCCCGCCGGCACGCGACGGCGCCGAACCGATGATCAGCGCCTCCGAAACCGGGATACCGGCCTCGACGAGCGCATCGCGGTAGCCGCGCATGCGCGCCTCGAAGACAGCGGTGTCGGGAAAACCGCCGAGGAAGGCGATGCGCTGATGACCACGCTCGATCAGATGCCTGACGGCGGCCATGGCGCCGGCGTGGTTGTCGGATGTGAGCGACGAAACCTCGGCACCGGCGATATCACGAACGACCAGCACGACCGGAATGCCGCTATCGACCAGCGGCGCGAGATCTGCCGCTTCGGTGCCGCGCGCTGGCGAGACGATCAGGCCGGAAACGCCGTGCTCGCGCATCGATGCGACCACTTCGCGCTGGCGCTCGATCTTCTCACCGGTGTTGGCGAGGAACTGCACGAAGCCCGCAGACTGCACGACCGCATCGACGCCGACGGCGAGCTCGGCGAAGAAGCTGTTGGTGAGATCGTTGACGACGATACCGATGATCTTGGACTTCGACTGGCGAAGATTGGCAGCCCCGCGATTATAGACATAGCCGAGATCGCGGATGGCGGCATTCACCTTGGCGCGCGTCGCCTCATTGACGAGCGAGCTGCCCTGAAGAACGAGCGACACGGTCGACTTCGACACGCCGGCGGCGCGCGCAATATCGATAACCGTTACCCTCTCCTTGACCACAGCATCCTCCCGAATTCTTCTGCCTGCTTTCTTCTTTCATAATTGGAACGTTCCAATTTCGTCAAGAGTTGGCTGATCACTTTTTTCACGTCCGGCCGCGCCCTGTGCAGACACAAGATCACTTGAGAGGTGTAGAGATCTGTGTTTTCGACGGAGTATTTTATTGATTTTCAATGATATTATCGGAGATGCGCAATCGCCTGAAGTAGGATCGCCTTGCCTGAAAAATATTGTCGCTTGCCATTTGGAACGATCCAAAGTATTCCAAGACAACGTCCGCGGAGGAGACCAACCCCCATGACAAGCCTGACGCTACCGCGCCAAGACGGCTCGCTCGAACAGTATCGCCTGACCGGAACGCCGATCGAACGGCCCAACACGCCGCCGACCTTCAATCGCATCGCCTATGCGGCGGCCCATGTGGTTTCCGATCCGCTGCGAGACCTCGACCCTTGGGCCAATCCGGCGATCGACTGGGACGCGACGATGGCGTTTCGCCATCACCTCTGGAGCCTGGGCTTCAAAATCGCCGAGGCGATGGACACCGCCCAGCGCGGCATGGGCCTTGCCTGGCCGGGCGCGCAGGAGTTGATCCGCCGCTCGCTCAGCGATGCGCGGCAAGTACTAGGCGCTGATCTTGCCTGCGGCGCCGGCACCGATCACCTCGCCCCAGCCGACGCGCGATCGCTGGACGATGTGATTGCCGCCTACGAGGAACAGGTCGGCTTCGTCGAAGGCGAGGGGGGCAGGGCGATCCTGATGGCAAGCCGGGCACTCGCCCGCGTCGCGCAATCGGCCGACGACTACCGGCTCGTCTATGGCCGCATCCTCGGCCAGTCCAGGCACAAGGTGGTGCTGCATTGGCTCGGAGACATGTTCGATCCGCAACTTCGAGGCTATTGGGGTTCGGAGAATTTCGACCAAGCGCTCGATACTGTGCTCTCGATCATCGAAGCCAACCGAGACAAGGTCGAAGGCATCAAGATTTCGCTGCTCGACAACACCAAGGAAGTGGCACTGCGCAATCGACTGCCCGAAGGCGTGCTCTGCTTTACCGGCGACGACTTCAACTATGCCGAACTGATCGAGGGCGACGGCACGAAGTACAGCCACGCGCTGCTCGGCATTTTCGATGCGGTGGCGCCCTCCGCCTCCAAGGCACTCGCGGCGCTGGCGAAGGACGATCTCGCCACCTTCCGCGGCGTGATCGAGCCGACTGTGCCCCTGTCCCGCAAGATCTTCGAGGCGCCGACACAGTATTACAAGGCCGGCGTCGTTCTCCTCGCCTGGCTGAACGGCCACCAGCGCCACTTCACCATGCCCGCCGGCATGCAGTCCGCCCGCGGAGTGCTGCACTACGCCGATATCTTCCGCCTCGCCGACCGCGCCAATGTGCTCGACCGGCCGGAACTGGCGCTCCAGAGAATGAAAAGTCTGCTATCGACGCTCGGCGTGGACCAAAGCGCCTGAGAAAGAACGGCGCTTGAGAAATGACAGACGGCGCCCGGAAGGCGCCGTCTGTTCTCGATCGGGAGCCGGGCAGGGACCGGCCGCCAGCTCAGAACGTCGCCGTCAGGCTCATCCAGAAGCGGCGACCTTCCATGACCGTGTTGAAATCGGTCTGCTCGACTTCCTTGTCGAAGAGATTGTAGACCGCGGCGTTCAGCGTCAGGCCCTCGCCGACATCATATTTCGTGCCGATATCGACCGTCGTATAGGCGTCGTACTTGCGGCCCTGCTGGCCGTTGATCGTTACCGGCCTGCCGTTGGTACCGATACGCGGGCCAGCGGCGATCTCTTCGCCGTGATAGCTGACGGAAGCCCAGGCTTCGAGCCCTTCGACCGGCGTGTACCAATCGGCCCTGAGATTGGCCATGTGCTCCGGCGTGCGCGCCAGCGGGAAGCCGGCAAAGCTGCCGGTCTTCTGTTCGGACTGCGTGTAGGTGTAGCTGGCGCGAAGTGTCAGATCCGGGGTCGCATTCCAGGTCGCGGTCAGCTCGACGCCCTGAATGATCGCGTCGTCGATATTGTAGTTGTACCAGAGGCGGTAGTTCGGGTCCTCGCTCCAGCGCACCGGATTGCCGGCCGAATCCAGCACCATCGAGTTGGAGATCTTGTCCCGGAAATCGGTATAGAAATAGGTACCGCCGAGAATGACGTCGCCATTGTCCCAAACCGCGCCGATTTCATAGCTCGTGCTCGATTCGGCCTTCAGGTTCGGGTCGGCGATGATCACGCCGCAGGTGCCGGTCGGACCATAGGAGCAACCGCCTCCGCCGGTCGTATAGGCATAGCCCGGCGCGATGCTGCGGATATCGGGCGCACGGAAGCCGGTGGAAATGCCGCCCTTCACCGTCAGCATGTCGGTCGCGTTCCAGACGCCGTAGATGCGCGGGCTCAAGTGATAGCCATATTCCTCATGATGATCGAGACGCAGGCCCGTGGTCAGCGCGAAATCATCGACCACGCGCCATTCGTCTTCGGCAAACAGCGCCCATTGCGTCGCGGAGAAGGTCTCGTTCAAGCCCGTCCGCCGGCCCGGGTTCTGGTCGGAAAGCCGCGCCTCGAAATACTGCCCGCCGGTCACCAGCGTGTGGCTGCCGCCGAGATCGAAGGGGGTGGTGAACTTGCCGTCGATGACGGTGTTGCGCACCTCGGGCGCGCGCGGCTGCTTGACGAAGCGACCGTCTGCCTGGCTGTAGTTGTAGTTCCGGCGCTCCGCCCATTCCTGCAGGATGGAGAAGTCAGACGTCGTCGGGCCCCAGCGTCCGGTATGGGAGAACGACCAGTGATCGCGGTCGTTGTCGTTGTAGGTGCTGACTGCGCGCGGTCCAGGCTCGATCGTCTTGCCGACATTGGCATCGCGGCGAAGCCGCGCGGTCCCGCCTTCCAGGAAGAAATCATGATCCTCGTTCGGCGTATAGGAAAGCCGCGCCGTCAGATCGTGCTCCTTCGAGCCGGTGATACCGGAAAGGAACCTGTCTTCGCTGCGCTTCAGGCCGCGGCCCCAGATCTGCACGCCGAGCGTATCTTCCAGGATCGGCCCGCTGGTGTAGAACGACATTTGGCCCGAATTGCCGAACTGCTTGTGCTGCTGCATCGTGCCGTCGGTGGTGAACGAGCCGGTCCAGGTATCGGCGACCTTGCGGGTGATGATGTTGATCACACCACCCATGGCATCGGAACCGTAGAGCGACGACATCGGGCCGCGGACGATCTCGATTCGCTCGATGGCGGCGGCCGGCGGAATGAAGCTCTGCTCGAATCCGGAGTTGCCATTGGTGCGCGCGTCACGCGTGCTCTGGCGCTTTCCGTCGACAAGAATCAGCGTGTAGGAGCCGGGCAGGCCGCGGATGAAGATATCGCGCTCGTTGGCGACACCGGTCACCGCCACCCCTTGCGCGTCGCGAAGCGCATCGGTGAGATCACGGAACAACCGCTTCTGCAGGTCTTCGCCCGAGATCACCGTGATGCTCGCCGGCGCATCCTTGACGTTCTGCTCGAACCCGGTCGCCGTCACCACGATCTGCTCGAGTTCGGTCGCCTTCTCCTTGTCCTTTTCTTTGGCCTTCTGTGCCAACGCTTCCGTCGGTATCGTCAGCGCCGTGCCGGCGAGGCAGGCGCAGACGAAACGACGTGACCACCCCGCCGAGCTGCACCGGTTCAAGCGGGCCCCTTGCCGCTGCCCCTCGGTTTCGGTCGCAAGCCCCATCCGCTTCATCATCTTCGCCCCGCATATATCTTGAGTAATTCACTCCACTTAGTTATTGGCGAGGGAGACGGTCAACGACGCTGTTTTGGAACCGTTCCAAATACGAAACGACGCAAAACAGCGCCCGCGAATATGCCGGATGAGACAGAAAGGCGGGACAGAACCATGACGAAAGCAACGGCGAGCGTGACAGGAGGCGCGTCGGCCTCCAACGAACGTCAGACGGATCTGAGCAAGCTGCGCCTGCTCCTGGCGCTGGACGCGTTGTTGCGCGAAAACAGCGTCAGCCGTGCCGCTTCAAGCGTCGGTCTGCAGCCCTCGGCAATGAGCCGCTTGCTCGGTCAACTGCGTGAGGACTATGCCGATCCGTTGTTCCTGCGCACCGGTCATGGCCTGCGCCCGACCCCGCTTGCCGAGTCTCTGCGGCTACGCGTGCGCGCTCTTGCCGCAGAGACCGAAGCCCTGCTTGACGCACGCTCCGCTGGCTCTGCGTCCGCACCCGCACAGACAGGTCACGCCGGCTGGGGAGGGCAGGCACTGTCCGACGCACCACCGCTGGCGGTCCGGCCAAGCCGCCTGCTTGAGGGGGAGCCGGCACCGGAACAGTTCGCCGCAAAGCTGGCCGACATCGGTGACGATGCCGCCCCTGAACGACGACTGGCCCGCTGCATCGCGACGGTCGGCACCGGCGCCGGCCGCAGCCGCCCATTGAGTGAACAGGAGGCCGAGGACGCGCTGGCGATCATCCTTGCCGGCGAAGCGGACCCGGTGCAGATCGGTGCGCTGATGACGGTACTGCATTATCGCGGACCGACGGCAGTGGAGGTGGCCGGTTTCGTGCGCGCCATGCGCCGCCATATCGGCGCAATCGAACCGGGAAACGGCATCGCCGACCTCGATTGGCCTTGCTACCTCTCGCCCAAACTGAAGACTGCGCCCTGGTTCCTGCATGCGGCACGGCTCGTCGCCGATGCCGGGCATCGCGTCGTGCTGCATGGAAGCTACGGTGAGGAGGGTAAGGAACGGCACAAGCTGGAGGTGGCCGCTTCCGCAGCCGGCATCCCGATCTGCACATCGATCACGGCCGCCAAGACAGCACTTCGGTCGGCAGGCATCGCCTATCTGCCGCTCTCGGCCTTTGCGCCGCAGGTCTATCGCTTGCTGGGGCTCTATCGACTGATGGAGATGCGCATGCCGCTGAACGCCGCCATTCACCTCATCAATCCGATGGGTGGACGGGCAAGCCTTCTCGGCGTCGCCAATCCCTCGAGCCGTACGCTCAGCCGCGACATCGCCATGCTGCTCGGCACGAGAGAGCTGACGATCCTCGGCAACACCCGCGACCACGCCGAGTTCACGCCTTACCGCCAGACGCCCCTTTTCCGCCTTGTCGGCGGCGACGCCTCCGACGTCATCATTCCCGCGAAAATCGCGCCGCCGGTCGAACCGCGCACCGGCTTGAGCAGCCGCGAATACTGGCAGGCCGTCTGGACTGGTGCTGCCCGCGACGAGCGCGCGGAAACCACCATCATCACGACGGCAGCGGCCGCCCTTGTCAGTCTCCGCAATCACGACGACTTCGAGTCTGCTTGCGAGACGGCGCGGGGTCTTTGGAACAACCGATCACGCCGGACGGCGTGATCGGCGATTGGCATAGCTCAGGCAGCCAGGCCCTTTTTCGCCAGCATCGCATCCGGGCTCGGCAGCTTGCCGCGGAAGGCCTTGTAGGCATCCTCCGGATCGATCGAGCCGCCGACCGAATAGATGTTGTCCTTGAGGCGGGCGGCCATGGCCGGATCGAAGGCGTTGCCGGTCTCCTCGAAGGCGGCAAAAGCATCGGCGTCGAGCACTTCCGACCACATGTAGGAATAGTAGCCGGCCGAGTAGCCGTCGCCCGAGAAGACGTGCAGGAAGTGCGGGCTGCGATGGCGCATGACGATGGATTTCGGCATGCCGATCTCATCGAGCTTCTTGGCTTCGAGCGCCATAGGCTCTGCCGTCACCTCGGCCGTATGATAGGCCATGTCGACCAGTGCGGAGGAGGTGAACTCGACCGTTGCGAAGCCCGAGTTGAAGGTTCGCGCCGCCAGAACCTTGTCGAGCAGCGCCTGCGGCATCGGCTCGCCGGTCTGGTAGTGCACCGCGTAGCGCTTCAGGATCTCCGGCACCGTCAGCCAATGTTCGTAAAGCTGCGACGGCAGCTCGACGAAGTCACGCGAGACACCCGTGCCGGAAACCGAAGGATAGGTGACGTTGGATAGCATGCCATGCAAGGCGTGTCCGAACTCGTGGAAAAGCGTGCGGGCGTCGTCGAGCGACAAGAGCGCGGGCTTGCCTTCGGCGGGCTTGGCGAAATTGCAGACGTTGTAGATAATCGGCAGCTCGCCTTCAGCGCCGTTCTTCAGCTTGAGCTTGTGCTGCGACTGGAACGAACTCATCCACGCACCGGAGCGCTTCGAGGACCGGGCGAAGTAGTCGCCAAGGAACAATGCCACCAACTTGCCGGATGCATCCTTGATCTCGAAGACGCGCACATCGGGATGGTAGGCGGAAATGCCCTTCTTCTCCGTCGCGGTAATGCCGAACAGACGCTTGGCGACATCGAAGCAGGCCTCGATGATCTTTTCGAGCTGCAGGAAGGGCTTGAGTTCGCCCTCCGAGAAATTGAACTTCTCGGCGCGGAGCTTCTCGGCGTAGTGGCGCCAGTCCCAGGGCATGACGTCGTGATTGCGGCCCTCGTCGGCAACAAGCCGGGCAAGCTCTGCCTCTTCCTCGCGGGCGCGGGCAACCGCCTTTTCCCAGACCTGCATCAGCAGGCCGTTCACGGCAGCGGGCGTCTTCGCCATGGTGTCGTCGAGCTTCAGCGACGCGAAGTTATCATAGCCGAGCAGCTTCGCCTTTTCCGCCCGCAGCGCCAGCATCTCGGCGATCAGCCCGCGATTGTCGGTGTCGCCGCCGTTTTCACCGCGCGCGATCCAGGCGCGGAAGGCCTGCTCGCGAAGCTCGCGATTGTCGGAGAAGGTCAGGAACGGTTCGATGATCGAGCGCGACAGGGTGACGGCATACTTGCCCTTCTGGCCGCGGTCTTCGGCGACCGCCGCCATGGCGTCGCGCAGGAAGTCCGGCAGGCCGGCGAGTTGTTCCTCGCTCTCCAGGAACAGAACCCAGCTCTTCTCGTCGGCGAGCACGTTCTGCCCGAACTTGGCGCCGAGACCGGCGAGCTTCTCGTTGATCGCTGCCAGCCGCTCCTGCTCGGGCTTTGCGAGCTTGGCGCCGGATTTGACGAAACCCTTCCAGTGGCGCTCGAGCACGCGCGTCGCTTCAAGATCGAGGCCGAGGCCTGCGCGCCCTTCCCACAGCGTGTCGATGCGCTTGAACAGCGCCGCATTCATGCCGATTTTCGAATAGTGCCGGGACATCTTCGGCGCGATATCGCGCTCCAGCGCCTGGATCGTCTCGTTGGTGTCGGCGCCGGCCTTGTTCCAGAAGATCGAGGATACGCGCGAAAGTCCGTCACCGGCGATCTCCAGCGCAATGATCGTGTTTTCGAAGGTCGGCGCCGTCGGGTTTTCGGCAATCGCGTCGATCTCCGCCTCATGTCCCCTGAAAGCCGCGTCGAACGCCGGAGCAAAATCCTCGTCCTTCACCAGGTCGAAACGCGGCAAGCCTTCGTGGCCGGTCCATGCGGTGAGCGCGGAATTGAGCGGGGTGCTGGTGGTCATCAGAAATCCTTTCGCATGCGGTCCGACGCGGGGTCGGGGAGGGGCGCGGCTGATCTATGACATCAGGACGCGGAGGCAATGGAGGTGGTCGTGAGGGGGCTTGCCGTCAAGGCCTGCGCAAGCCGAGAAGCCCGGGCGCAGCGTGCCAGACCGCCTGAACGGCAAAGCCGATGAACAGGAGACCGGAGAGCCGGACGATCGCAAGTTCGTGGCGTCGGTAGAAACGCCGCACGACGGAGGTGCCGATGATGACGATCAGGATCAGGTCGGCCACGAGAAATCCGATCAGCGAGACGCCGAGCAGCGCCGGCAGCGCATCGAACTCGAGCGCGTTGGCCGAGCTGGCAAGCAGCGCCGTAAAGGTTGCGAGCGCTACCGGATAGCCCTTGGGATTGGTGAGTCCAAAAATCAGTCCGCGCCTTAAAGGACGCTCGACTGTCACGAGCGCACGGTTCTCGCCGGCGGGGCGTGCGCGCAGGGCCGTCCAGCCGATCCAGCCGAGATAGGCGCCGCAGAAGAGACCGAGGATATCGAAAATCGTCGTGCCGACGGAGCGCGCCCCGACGATTGCGACCAGCGCCAGGGTCGACCAGAGAACGTCACCGGCAAGGTGTCCGCCCATGAACAAGGCGCCCGCCTTGCGCCCTTGGCCAGCGCCGATACCGAGCAGCGCCAGAAACGCCGGTCCGGGAATAAGGACATAGGAGAGGGCGGCGAGAAAGGCTCCAATCAGCAGCGTCTCGGACATGGCGGGTTCCCAGTTGTGTTACCCGCATTCGATCCGGAGGCACCGTTTCAGTCAAGAGGAAAGCTAAGCCAGCTATAGGACGACGCGGGTGAGCGCTTGCCGGAAGGCCGGCCAGTAAAGGTCAGGTTCTTGGTCGTGGCGCGGAGATGTGCGGCGACGGCGTGGACAAAATTGCGCATGTTTTTCTCCTCGATAGATCGATGGCCGGGCAGGTACGCCGCTTCCAAAAAATCATTGCAGTCGCCCGGCCGATCAGCTGTTCCGTAGGGAACGTTCCGCTCGCGGCCCGCGCACAAATCTTTCGTTTCGCCGATTTCCCTCGATACGAAGTTGCGCTAGAACGCGGCCGAGTTTTCCCCCGCGAGAAGGACTATCCATGACTGTGCGCAACCTCTTCCTTCTGCCCGGCGACGGCATCGGCCCGGAAGCCATGGCGGAAGTCCGCAAAATCATCGCCTACATGAACGCCGAGCTTTCCGCCGGCTTCGTGACGGACGAGGGCCTGGTCGGCGGTTCGGCCTATGACGCCCACGGCCAGGCGATTTCGGAAGAGGATATGGCAAAGGCGCTCGCGGCAGACGCGGTGCTGTTTGGCGCCGTCGGCGGTCCGAAGTGGGATGCGGTGCCTTACGAGGTGCGCCCGGAAGCCGGCCTGTTGCGCCTGCGCAAGGACCTGCAGCTGTTTGCCAACCTGCGTCCGGCGATCTGCTACCCGGCGCTGGCAGCGGCCTCGTCGCTGAAGCCCGAGCTCGTCGAAGGCTTGGACATCCTGATCGTGCGCGAGCTGACCGGTGGCGTCTATTTCGGCGAACCGAAGGAGATCATCGATCTCGGCAACGGCCAGAAGCGCGGCGTCGACACCCAGGTCTATGACACCTACGAGATCGAGCGCATCTCAGGCGTCGCCTTCGAGCTCGCCCGCACCCGCAACAACCGCGTCTGCTCGATGGAAAAGCGCAACGTCATGAAGTCGGGCGTCTTGTGGAACCAGGTGGTGACCGAGACGCACAAGGCGAAATACGCCGACGTCCAGCTCGAGCACATGCTGGCCGACGCCGGCGGCATGCAGCTGGTGCGCCAGCCCAAGCAGTTCGACGTCATCGTCACCGACAACCTGTTCGGCGACATGCTGTCGGATGTGGCCGCCATGCTCACCGGTTCGCTCGGCATGCTGCCGTCGGCCTCGCTCGGCGCCCCCGACGGTGTCACCGGCAAGCGCAAGGCGCTCTATGAGCCGGTGCATGGCTCGGCGCCGGACATTGCCGGCAAGGGCATTGCCAACCCGATCGCCATGATCGCCTCGTTTGCCATGTGCCTGCGTTACTCCTTCAACCTCACGAAGGACGCAGACAATCTGGAGAAGGCAATCGCCAACGTGCTCGACCAGGGCATCCGGACCGGCGACATCATGGCTGAAGGCGCGAAGAAGGTCGGCACCACGGAGATGGGCGACGCCATCCTTGCCGAATTCAGGGCCCTGTCAGCGTAAGCGACAACCGATCCCGAACGGCGTCATGCCGACGCCAACAGGCCTACGAAAACCAACACCTCCGGAGCGCATCCGGAGGTGTTTTGCGTCTAAGGCCTTTAGAGAATGCGACGTCTCAGATCGTGATGCCGCCGTCGATGTTGATTGCCTGGCCAGTAATGAAGGCCGCCTCGTCCGAGGCGAGGAAGGCGCAGATGGCGGCGACTTCCTCGACCGTGCCGAAGCGGCCGGCCGGCTGGCGGCTGATGAAGGACCGATAGGCCTCGTCGCGGCTTCCCAGCTTTTCTCCAAGTTCGCCGATACGCTCTTCCAGGGAGGGTGACGCAACGGTGCCCGGGCAGACCGAATTGCAGCGAATGCCCTGAGAAACGTAGTCAGCAGCAACCGCCTTGGTCAGGCCGATGACGCCACCCTTGGCGGCGCCATAGGCGGCGCGCCGCGGGAAGCCCTTGATCGAGGAGGCGACCGATCCGATGGTGATGATGCTGCCGCCATTCGCCTTCATCTTCGGGATCGCGCCGGCAATGACGTTGTAGGCGCTGTCGAGCGTAATGTTCACCGAGCGCCGCCAATCGGCGGGCGAGCATTCCTCGATCGTGCCCTGATGCACGTAGCCGACGGCGTGCACCAGGATATCGACCCGGGCGAAGGCTTCGAAATACGCGCCGACCGCCACATGATCCGTCGCATCGAGCCGCGTCGTGACAGCACCGTCGAGCGTGCCAAGCAAGCCTTCGTCGATGTCGCTCGCGTGCACCTCGGCACCCTCCGCCATCAGCCGTTCGGCAACCGCGCGGCCGATACCCTGGCCGGCGGCGGTGACCACGGCCACGCGTCCGGCCAATCGTCCCGTCTTTTCACTCATGATCCATTCCTTTTGCGAGCGGTCTAAAGGGCCTGAACGACCTGGCGCTGGCGGCCGAGTCCATCGATACCGAGTTCGACCACGTCACCCGGCCCAAGGTAGCGCGGCGGCTTCTTGCCCATGCCGACGCCGGGCGGCGTGCCGGTGCAGATGAGATCGCCGGGCTCCAGTGCGCAGAATTCGCTCATGTAGGAGACGATGGTCGCGACGTCGAAAATCATGCGGGCAGTCGTGCCCGCCTGCATGCGCTCGCCGTTGACATCGAGCCACATCGACAGCGCCTGCGGCTCCGGCACCTCGTCGCGGGTGACGAGCCAGGGGCCGGTCGGGCAGAAGCTCGGAAAGCTCTTGCCCTTCACCCATTGTCCGCCGCGGTCCATCTGCCAGGCGCGTTCGGAGACATCGTTGACGACCGCGTAGCCGAAGACATGGTCCGTCGCCTTCGCCCGGGATACGCTCAAGGCGCGCTTGCCGATGACGATGCCGAGTTCGACCTCCCAGTCGAGCTTCGACATTTTTTCCGAGTGAAGAAGCGGCGCGTTCGGCCCGCAATAGGTGCCGGCCGCCTTGTTGAAGAGGATCGGTTCTGACGGCACCGGCAGGCCCGCTTCTTCTGCGTGGTCCGAGTAATTGAGGCCGATGCACCAGATCGTGCCCGGCCTTGCGACCGGCGGCAGGATGTCCGCGTCGATCACCGGCATCACAGGGAGAGCCGCGAGATCGGCGCCGGAGAGCACTGCCAAGACACCAGGCAAAGCCTCCGCCGTGAAGTCCCGGACGAGCGAAGACACGTCCCGTGCCTTGCCCTCGCAGTCGAGGATGCAGGGCACGGCAGAGCCGTCGACAGTGAGACGCAGCAATTTCATTCTCTTGGCCTTTCAGTTGGATATGTCTCAGCGAGCGACGGCTCAGCCGATCGGGGCAGCTTCGACGGAAAGCCGATAGCGGGTGGTGAAGGTCTGATCGGGTTCGAAGGTAATCGCCGTTGCAACGCCCGATGCCGCGATTGGATTGGCGGACGTGGAGACGGCCGGCCCGAGATCGAAAGCAGAAGCGATCGGCTCGACGCCGAGCGCCACGTGTCGCCCGTCCCAAGGATAGGCCTTGCGGCCGCGGTTGCTGTACCAGAGCAGAAGGCTCGGAAAATGCTCCTTCTGCCAGGAAAGCCGCGCACGAAAACCCTCGTCACGGTAGTGCAGCGCGACGCTGCCATCGATGCCGGAGAGCTGCAGCAGATCTTCAGTATCCACGGCGAGCGGCACTTGCGCCGCATCCACCGTCGCGCCACCGCGGGTTCCGACCTCCCCAAGCGCCGGCCACTCCCGGTTCGGCGCAAACATTTCTGCACCGGGCTCAACATCACCCGGAAAACTCCACACCCGATCGTAGCTGCCCGGCTCGATGACGACGCAACCCGGTCGCGGCGAAAGCCGAAATGTCGGATGCAGACCGATCGGCAGGCGGCACGGGCGCCGAGCCTCGATTTCCAGGGTGAGGTCGACAGCGGCCGAATTTGGATCCGGCACGATCCGCCGCCGCAGCAGGCGGATCGGATGGTTCTCCGGATAATGGCATTCCATCGTTATCTGGCGGTCGTCGCAGGCGCCCCACGCCCAATGGGCGTTGGAACTATGGCCATGCGGCACGCCGGCGCCGTCGAAACTCTCACCGTCTGCGGACCAGCCTGCAGGAAGCGTGCGGCTGGCGTCGCTGCCGAAAGGCACGCACGGCCACTCGCCACGCAATTCCTTCAGGATCTCCGGCAGCGTCTCGCGCTTTGGATCGTTGCCCCAAGGCGCCACATGCAAGGGGCTGACCTGACGCCCGTCCGGCAGCAAGAACAGCACCGGGCCAAGCATGCCGCCGCGCGACTGCACCGAGAGGCAACCATGGGCCCAGGCGAGCGCGCACCGTGTGGTCTCCGCGCTCACTTTGTAGGCGCCCCGAACCGGTTTTCCGGCATGCCGCCGACCGCGACCCGCATGGCATAGAGGCTGCCGGCGAGGCGCTCGGCCGGTCCGCCGCCGGCCGTGGTGATGTAGAGCGTCTTCAGATCGGCGCCACCGAAAGTGCAGGTGGTGATGTTGGTGACCGGCATGTCGATCGCCTCGGCAAGGCTGCCATCGGGCGCAACGCGGGCAATGCAGCCTCCGCCATAACGGCAGTTCCAGAGGAACCCTTCGCTGTCGATCGCCGAGCCGTCGGGCGCGCCACGATCGAAACCGGTGAAGAAGGGTCGTTCGGCGGAAATCGAGCCATCTGCGGCATGATAGTCGAAGGTATAGATTTCGTTGGCGAGCGTATCGCCGAAATAGAAGGTGCTACGATCCGGGCTCCAGCAGAGTGTGTTGGAAATTCCGAGGCCATGCCGCCATTCGGTGACGGCACCATCGGGCGCGATCCGGTAGAGGATGCCTTCACCCGGGGCAACGTCGCCAAGCTGGCCATCCGGAAGGACGTTGTTCTTCATCGAGCCGACCCAGAAGTTTCCGAGGGGATCGGCGCGACCGTCATTCAGCCGAACACGCGGCGAACCGGGCAGGACGAAGCCGTGATCCTGCCGCCGTTCGGTTTCGGGCCACCACCAGATCAGCTTCGAACCGAGCGCGACGAGCAGACGCCCGTCTTCACGGGTCAGCGAGATCGCCACCACCGGCTCGTCGAAGAGCCACGTCCTGACCGCGCAGGTCGCCTCGTCGTAGCGGTGGATCAGAAAGCGGTTGATGTCGGTCCAGTAGAGCGCCGCATCATCCGCCGACCAGACGGCGCCTTCGCCGCAGCGGTCGCCGACGGGCGCGACACAGACAAGCTTACGCGCCATCTCGGCCTCCTATTCCGCTGCGATGCTTGTCGGGATCGAACGCGACGGTCCGAGCGCCTCGGCATTCTGCACCAGCGCCTTCATGTAGCCGAGCGCAAAGGCCTTGCCCGCATGCCAGGAGGCGCCGCAGGTCATGGCCGGGGTATGGTCGGGGATCATCACGCCCTGGTAGTTTTCGTCGCGCAGGATGCGGATGATTTCGGCCATGTCGATATCGCCCTCGTCGACGAAGGTCTCGACATAACGCGGCATCTTTCCGCGCACGTTGCGGAAGTGGATGTAGCCGATGCGGCCGGAGCGGGCGAAGCGGCGGACATGCTCGTAGATATCGCCTCCCGGCATTTCCTGCAGCGAGCCGAGGCAGAGCTCGAGCCCGTTCGACGGCGAATCGACGATCGACATCAGCCGATCGTATTTCTCCGGACGATTGACGAGCCGTGCCGTGCCGCGCAGTTCCTCCGCCGGCGGATCGTCCGGGTGGGCACCAAGCACGACGCCCGCCTCCTCGGCGACCGGCACGACCTCCTTCAGGAAGTGGCTGAGGCGGTCCCAGAGCTCAACCGAGCTGACGGAAACGGAGGCGGCGCCGGCGACGCCACGACGATAGCGCATGTTCCAGATCATGCCGTCTGGGATCGGAGCATCCGGGCTTGGCGCGATGCTGTTTTCGACGCCGAAGCCGACGGATTCGGCACCGCCGCGGGCATAGGGGCCGCGGGTCCAGCCATAAACGCCGGCAAGCGAGAAATTGTAACCGATGCAGGGAATGCCGGCGCGGCCGGCGTCGCGAATGAGCTGCTTCAGTCCCTCGATCTGCTCAGCCCGCTCTGGCCCGTCGAGCAGCACGTCATGCCAGAAGCGCGGCGAGAAGTTCTCGATCGCGGCCACTTCCAGCCCCCCGGCCCTGATGTCCTTAACCAGCGCCGACAGCTCTTCGTAGGTCCAGAGCCGGTCACCGGAGCAATCACCCCAACCGCCCTGATCGCCGCTGTCGATCTTCGGATCTTTGCCGGCGAAATAGTTGGTGAGATGCGCGACGACGTGGGTCGCGCCCGCCTGCAAGGCAAACTGAAAGTTATCCGGGGTGAGTTGCTCCCGGTAGAGCCCAAGGCCGATTTTCATCTTGTCGTTTCCTATCCGATTATTTGACGCCGATGCCGGCCGTGAGGCCGCCGTCGATGCGGAAGTCCGAGCCGGTGACGAAGGCGGCGCGATCCGAGGCGAGATAAGCGACCAGCTCGGCCACCTCCTCCGGCTCGCCGATGCGGCCGATCGGGTGCGCAGCGCCGAAGCGGGAAAAGGCTTCCGCCTCGCTGACGCCTTCGCCGCCATAGGTGCGGGCGGCAAGCGATAGCAGCGGCGTGCGCACCGAGCCTGGGCTGACCGAGTTGACCCGGACCTTGGCGGCCGCATGGTCGAGCGCCATGGCGCGGGTCAGCGCATGGATCGCGCCCTTGGAAGCGACATAGGCGGCGACGTTCTGCTGGCAGGCATGGCCCTGCACCGAGGAGATGTTGACGATCGCGCCGCCCCCACGCTTCATCATTTCCGGAATGCCGAAGCGGCCGGTGAGATAGATCGAGCCGACATTGACCGACAGGCAGCGCGCGAAAGTCTCGGCGCTGGTGTCGAGCACGGTGCCGTAGGGATGGACGGCAGCGGCATTGACGATGATGTCGAGGCCGCCGTGGCGCAGCACCGCCTCGCGCACAGCCGCCTCAACCTCTGCTTCCACGGCAACGTCCGTCAGTCGAGTCGACATCGGCAAGTCGCGCTCTTTGGCGATGCGGTCAAAGATCTCGTTGGTGGCAACGTCGTTGCCGCAGGCAAGCACGGTCGCGCCTGACGAGGCGAGCCGGATCGCCGAGGCAAGTCCGATCCCGGATGTGCCGGTGATCAGCGCGATTTTTCCCTTGAATTCAGTCATGATTGTCTCCGCGATGGATCGCGATGATCCGGGCCGGCGTCGACCCGAGATCATAAGCGTGATCGATGGTCATAAGGGAGCGGGATGCGGACACCCCGCGCCGGTCTCAGCGCACCCGTTCCAGGACCTGGTTCAGGAGCACGGCGCCGAGGATGATCCCGCCGCGCACGACGTACTGCCAATATTCGCTGACGTTCATCAGCGTCATGCCGTTGGAGATGCAGCCGAGGAACAGCACCCCGATCAGCGTGCCCCAGATGCGGCCCTTGCCGCCGAAGAGCGAGGTGCCGCCGATGATGACGGCCGCAATCACATCGAGTTCCATGCCGGTCGCCGTCGTCCCAGTGCCGGCCCCTATCTGCGAGGCGATCAGCGTGCCGGAGACGGCGGTGAGCGCACCCGTCAGCCCCAGCGTCAGCGCCTTCACCTTCCAGATGTCGATGCCGGAAAGGCGGGCCGCTTCCATGTTGCCGCCGACGGCATAAACCTCGCGGCCGAAGCTCGTGTACTTCATCAGGAAGTGCATGGCCGCGAAGGTCAGCGCGAAGATATAGACCGGGAACGGGATGCCGAAGAGGTAACCGCCGCCGAGGAAATCAAAACCGAGCGGGAAGGACGACATCGGGAAGCCGCCGGTGATCAGGTTGGCGACACCGCGGAGTGCTGCGAAAAGCGCCAGCGTGGTGATGAAGGTCGGCACGTTGAACCACTGCCGGAAACGGCCGGTGAGATAGCCGAGCGAGAAGCCGAGCAGAAGTGCCGCCGCGAAACCGACAGTGACCGCGCCCCAGTCACCGAACGTGTCGGTGAAACGGTCGGCGAACCAGGCGACGATGCAGCCGGCAAGTGCCGCACCGGCACCGACGGAGAGATCGATCTCGCCGCTGATGATGACGGCCGTCATGCCGAAGGCGATGATGCCGAGCATCGATACCGTGCGCAGCACGTTCAAGACATTGCTGGTGGAGGCGAAGCCCGGTGCGACGAAGATCAGGAAAATCACCAGCGCGGCGAGAATGATCTCCATCGGGTAGGTCTTGAGGAACTTGAGCGGCGTGTTCTGTCCGCCTGTTTCCGTTGTCTGGCTCACGAGTGTCATTGTCTGGCCCCTTCCATGCACAGGCCGTAAAGTTCGGTCAGGTCGGTTTTCGTCGGATCCACCTCGGCGACGACGGCGCCGTGATGCATGACGAGGATGCGGTCGGCGACCTCCAGCACCTCCTCGAGCTCGATCGAGACGAAGAGGCTGGCAAGGCCATCGGCGGCCTGTTGCCAGATGATGTCGAAGATCTGGCGCTTGGCCTGGACGTCGACGCCGCGGCTCGGTTCATCGAAGAACATCACCGACGGCTGCCGGTTCAGCCATTTGCCGATCACCACCTTCTGCTGGTTGCCGCCCGACAGCGACGACACGGGCAGTTCCGGATCGCCGCACTTGATGTGCAGATCGGCGATCTGGCGGCGCACATGCGGCTGTTCGCGCCGGCGCGAAATGAAACCGCGGTTGGAGATCGGGCCGAGGCTTGCCATGCAGAGGTTGTCGGCCGTCGAAAGCGACTGCACCAGGCCGACCTCCTTGCGGTTTTCCGGCGTGTAGCCAAGTCCCGCCTTGCGCATGTCGCGCGGACTGGCGCCGGTCATGACGCGGCCATTCAGTGTGACGGAGCCGCCATCGACCCGGTCGGCGCCGAAGATCGCCCGCATCAGTTCGGTGCGCCCGGCACCGAGCAGGCCGGCGATGCCGAGGATTTCTCCCGGATAGAGATCGAAAGAAACATTCTGAAAATGCCCGGAGCGGTTGAGATCCCGCACCTCGAGCACCGGCCTAGTGCGATCGAGCCTGCGCCGTGGCGGCCGCGTTGCGCGGGCAGCATCGCCGAACATCATGCCGACGATCGCCGAAGGCGTCGTCTCCTTCATCTCGACTGCGCCGATGTAATGGCCGTCGCGGATCACCGTGCAGGTATCGGCGATCTCGAAAAGCTCGCTCATCCGGTGGGTGATGTAGATCATCGTCACGCCGCGGGCGCGCAGCCGTTCGATCAGCGCGAAGAGCTGCTTGACCTCACGCGAAGCCAGCGCCGAGGTCGGCTCGTCCAGGAGCAGGATCGACGGGTTGAAGGACATCGCCTTGACGATTTCCACCACCTGCTGCTGGCCGACGCTCAGCGCCGAAACCGGTTGGCGGGAATCGATCGCAAGCCCCATGTCGGCAAGCAATTCGCCGGCACGCTTGTGCAGGCCTGCCCAGTCGACGATGCTGAATCCGGCGCGACGCCGATGTGGCAAACGGCCGAGAAAGATGTTCTCGCCGACAGAAAGCTCCGGCACCAGCGACAGTTCCTGGTGAACGGTGACGATGCCGGCGGCAAAGGCATCGTGCGGCGAGGTGAAATGGCGATCCTCGCCATTGACACTGATCGTGCCCGATGTCGGCTCGGTGACGCCGGCAAGCAGCTTGACGAGCGTCGATTTACCCGAGCCGTTCTTGCCCATCAGGGCATGCACCTGGCCGGGTGCGAAGCTGTGGGTGAATTCCGAGAGGGCGACAGTCGGGCCGTAACGCTTGGTCACGGCCCGAAAGTCCAGCCGTCCCTGCACCCCTTGCAACGCGGCTGAAGTCGGTTGCGGATAGGTCATGCGGATTTCCTGCTGTGCAAGACGAGGGAGTGGCAGGCTCGATGTCCCGCCGCTCGGCTGACGTCAGAACCCAATCACTTCAGGGCCTTCAGGCCTTCCTTGTAGGCGGCAACCGCCTGCGTGTCGGCACGGGTCAGAGGCAGCACCGGCACGTTGACCTTGGTCTCGATCTTCTTGCCGTCGAGCAGGTTCTGTGCCGCTTCGATCGCCTGCTTGCCGACTTCGAGCGGCTGCTGCGCCGTCGTTGCCTGCAGCACGTTGTCGGAATTCAGCAGCATGTTGGCGAGCTGCTCGGAGCCGTCGGTGCCGAAGACGAAGACCTTGCCTTCAAGGCCTGCCTTTTTCACGGCCTGGACCGCACCGATCGTGCCGCCCTCGTTGGCCGCGTAGATCACCTGGATATCCGGATTGGCCGTCAGCATGTCGCTGGCGACCGCGAGCGCCTTTTCGGCAAGCCAGGCATCCTGCTGGGCGACGATGTCGACCTGATCCTTGACGACGCTCAAGAACCCGTCGACGCGGGCGTTCGACTGTTCGGGCAGCAGCGCCTTGAAGGCGAGCGTGCCGATCTTGACCTTGCCGCCGTTGCCGAGGGTCTTCAGGAAATCGGTTGCGGCGTTGCCGGTGCCGATGCCGATATCGCGGTCTGAGCTCGTTACCGTCGCCTGGGCGACGTCGCCATTGGCCGAGGTGCCGTAGGTGACGACCGTGATGCCGGCATCACGCGCCTTCTTCAGCGCCGGCACCGAGGCATCGGCCGAAAGCGGCGCCACGACGATCGAGTTCACGCCGCGGGCGATGTAGGTGTCGATCAGTTGCGCTTCCTTCTCCAGCTTGCTGTCGCTGTTGCCGGCGAGAAGCTCGTCGCCTGCGGCTTCCGCAGCCTTCTCCATGCCGATCTGGATGCCGCGGAAATACTGGTCCTGCTGGAAGACGATACCGGCGATCGCCTTGCCGCCAGCAAAGGCCGCGCCCGGCGCAAAGCTGACGGTGGCAAGAAGTGCGGCTAGCGCCAGACGTTTCATGTTGCTCATATTGGTTCTCCTCCCAAGTGCCCTGTTCGTGCCGCCGGACCAACGGGCGAAAATCCGGCACATGGCTGCCCGCACCGCCTGAAGCGCGGCTCGGACCCAATCTCCAAATGTTTATCGTGGCTGCGGGCTGCCCGGCACGGCATCGACGAAGCGGATGCCGAACTCCAGATGACGGCTCATCAGGTAGACATAGGCGATGCGGTCGCGGGCCCTCAGCGCCCGAATGATCTCGGCATGCGCCTCGAAGGTCGCCGCATGCACCGGCCGTTCGGCTTTGCCGAGCCGCATGACCTCCTCGATCACCGAACGCAGCATGTGATAGGCGGCAAGCGTTGTGCGGTTGCCCGAGAGTTCGACGATCGCCGAGTGGAACTCATAGTCGCACTGTGCGGCTGCCTCGACGCTCTCGGCCTCCAGAATGCGGGCATTGATCGCATCGAGCCGGTCGAAATCGGTGTCGCTCGCCGTCAGGATGATGTGTTCGCCGACACCGGTCTCGATGATGCGGCGGAAGCCCTGCAGGTCATGAAACGAGTCCGGTGAGATACCGTTGTGAAAGGCAAAGAGCCGGCGGATCGCCTCGCCATGGCCGCCGCTGATCACGGCGCCCACCTTCGGGCGGGTCTCGACCATGCCATAGGCGCGCAGCACCTGCAGCGCCTCGCGCACGGTGTTGCGGCCGGCCTGGAACTGTTCGCCGAGATCACGCTCGGTCGGCAGAGCGTCGCCAACACCAAGGCCACGCTCGGAAATCATGTCGCGGATCTGCTCGACCAGCCGATCGACGGCCGAGGTCTTGCCCGGCTCCACGGCCTCGACGCCCGACAACGCCTCTTCCCTTACCGAACTGCTCACCGGCTCTCCTCCCTGCGATGTTTTATTTGTTGGTCCAGATTGCAGTTTCCGTCAAGCGATAATTTGAAGGCTTCGACTGAATCGATGATTTCTGCGCGAAATCTCCGCTTTCAGGCTTGAATTGTTGGACCAATGGGACATTATTGCTGGGCGTGGTCCAACAATAGCCACGGAAGCGGGTAGGAGTTCTGCATGAGACTGATGGAAGAGTGCTTTCGCTGGTACGGACCCAACGATCCGGTGCCCCTCAGCCACATCCGGCAGGCGGGCGCCACAGGGATCGTCTCGGCGCTGCACCACATCTACGACGGCTCGCCGTGGTCCGATGAGGCTATCCTTAAGCAGAAGGCGTTGATCGAGGCGGCCGGCATGCGCTGGAGCGTCGTCGAGAGCATTCCGGTGCACAATTCGATCAAGCTCGCGACGCCAGACAGCGATCGCTATATCGGCTGGTACAAGGATACGCTTCGCGCGCTCGCACGTTCGGGCATCAGCATCGTCTGCTACAACTTCATGCCGGTGGTCGACTGGACGCGTACGGAGCTGATGCAGCCCCTGGCGAACGGCGGCTTCGCACTGCGGTTCGATGCAGTCGACTTTGCCGCCTACGATCTTTTCGTCCTGCAGCGTCCGGATGTGGAGGACAGCTACTCAACGCAGCAGATCGCTGCCGCCCGCCAGCGTTTCGACGAGATGGACCAGGCGAAAATCGACCGGATCGAACGCAATCTGATCGCCGGTCTTCCGGCCACCGAGCGCCAGTTCAACCGGGCGAGCTTCCTCGCAGCCCTCTCGGAATATGACGGCGTGACCGCCGACATCTTGCATGACAACCTGGCGCGCTTCCTCCGGGAGATCGTGCCGGTCGCGGAAGAAGTCGGTATCCGGCTCTGCATCCATCCGGATGATCCAGCTTTCTCTCTTTATGGTCTGCCGCGGATCGTTTCGACGCCGGCCGACGTCCGGCGCATCCTCGCTGCCGTCGACAGCCCGGCCAATGGCATCACCTTCTGCACCGGCTCCTACGGCACGCGCGCCGACAACGACCTGCCGGCCATGGTGCGCGAATTTGGCCCGCACATCCATTTCGCCCATCTGCGCAACGTCCAGCGCGAGAAGGACGGCTCCTTCTACGAGGCCGACCATCTCGGCGGATCGAGCGACATGCCGGCGGTGATCCTGGCGCTGATGCAGGAACAGGAGCGCCGCGTCCGCGAAGGCCGGGCCGACTGGCAGATCCCGCTTCGGCCGGATCACGGCCATCTGCTCGCCGACGACATCGGCAAGGAGCGCATCAATCCCGGCTATTCGCTGATCGGACGACTGAAGGGTCTCGCGGAAATCAGAGGCGTGATGCAGGGCATCGCGACTGCCATGGCACACAAGGCTTGAGGGAAGAGATGAAACATTTCGAAGACGATACCGAACTCTTTGCCGCCATGCGCAGCCGGCTGTTCACGGCGGTGGTCGGCGACATTCTCGACACGATGGGCCTGCAGCACCAGTTCCTGCCGCCGCACATCAAGGCGCTGCGAGACGACATGGTCGCCGTCGGGCGAGCGATGCCCGTGCTGGAAGCGGATTTCTTCGCGACGGCGGAGGCCGGCGGCCATTCGGAGTTCAGCGCCAAGCCTTTTGGCCTGATGTTCCACGCGCTCGACAGCCTGAAGGAAAACGAGATCTATGTCTGCTCCGGTTCCTCGCCGCGATATGCGGTCTGGGGCGAACTGATGTCGACGCGGGCAATGAAACTCAAGGCGGCGGGTGCGATCTGCGACGGCTATTGCCGTGACAGCGCCGGCATCCTCGCGCTCGATTTCCCGACCTTCTGCTACGGATCCTATGCGCAGGACCAGGGCCCGCGCGGCAAGGTCGTCGACTACGGCATCCCGATCGAGATCGGCGGCATCCGCATCCGGCCAGGCGACATCCTCTTCGGCGACCGCGACGGCGTGCTCGTCATCCCGAAGGAGGCGGAGCGCGAGGCGATCGCACTGGCGCTGGAAAAAGCCGAGACGGAAAACAAGGTGCGGCTGGCGATCGAGGCCGGCATGAGCACCGTCGAGGCCTTCGAGCGCTTCGGCGTCATGTAACGACAGGCAGGGGCGCCGCGACCCGGCGCCTCACCGTCGCCCGCCCTCTCTGTTCCGTTCTGCTTACCCGCCAAACGCCATGACGCAACGTTTCAAGGCATCGAGCATCGCGCGCGAACCACCGAGGTCCGTCTTTTCATCGGCAAGCTCGATTTGGCGGCCCGCTCTCAGCCGGTCGAAAACCCGCGTTTCACTGCCGATGGCGTAGGCGATTTCCTGCTTCGAATAAGCTTTGGTCGGAACGTTGTCGACTGTCTGTCCATCAACCCTGTATTCGGCAGAACCGCTATAGGCCGGATCATGGCTTGATGCGGGATCAAAATAGCCAAAGGACAAGCCGCCGCCCGGATACATGCGGAACATGGCCATCCTCTCGCCGCGCTGTGAACGCATGGCGCGGCAATTGACCAGAGCGCCGGTCTCACCGACGATCGCAACGACATTCCAGCCGGAAATGTCGCGCGCCTTGCGGAACGGCCCTGCCACAACTCCGTCGATCTCACCGACCGGCGCTTTCGACATCGGCCAGACGGAGGCGGCCATCCGTTGTTCCGGCTTCGGCACCTCCGCCCGGTTGAGGGTATTCTGGTACTTCCATGTCAGCCCCAGTTCTGCCGCGCTCACCACCTCGAAACGGTACATTTGCAGTTCCTCGGCTGGGATCACCCGTGCCCGCACCAGCGCTCTGACGCCGAAGCACGTGCCTTCGCAGGATTGGAGCGTCAGGTAGTCCAGCGCCTGGTTCGTTGGTTCCAGCAGTTCGACCAGAATCTCACCCTCGCTGCGCATTTTCCGATAGGTGAAGATCAACTGGTCGAAATTTTCGAGGAAATCGACATAGGGGGCTGGGTCGAACGATATGTTGGACGCGGTTCGGTAGAAGCGCCTCCCGAAATAGTCGATCGATATCCGGTTCTTGCTGAATCCGTTTCCGTCTATATCGCGCAGGGAATCGAAGAAGACGGTGCTTTTGCAGGGTGCCTCCGCGTAAACGAGATAGAGATCGAGCAGGATGAGTTCGCCATCCGCGATGTCAGCCGCCCCCTGGCCCTCGGCGCCTTTAAAGCTCCCCGTCCCGCATGGATCGTCATCCGGCGTGCCGAAGATGAAATGGCGGAAGGTCTCGTTCTGACGACGGAAACTGAAGTCCTTGTCCATGAACACGATCTTCTGGCGCGCCAAGCTGGCAAACAGCCCATCCGGGTACCGCGAAAGATATTTCTGATAGGCCTCCTGGCTGTCGGCAAGTGCTGCGAACTCGAAGAACGCGACCTCGTCGCCACCCGCTTCCATCGACTTTCCCTCGACGAACATGAAGTCGCCGTAGATTGCGCTGTTTTCCCAAGGCTCCTGCTTTCCGCCGGTGCGTTCCTGAACGGTGGCGCGCACGCGCTTGAACACGCCTTCGATCGAAAGTCCCGGGATTGTTACGGATTCGGCAAGTGCAGTCGCATAGGGACTGGCCCCGGTTTCGCCGTCGGTTGCCACATTGCCCGGTGAGGTCGAATAGGCAACGATCCGGCCGAGCCGTTCCGGCGATGAGGCCAGCCCGCGCTGCAGGCCGCGCGTCTGCTCGAACGGATTGTTGCGACAGGAGTCGAGCACGACGATCTGCAGGCTGCTCTTCACTGCGTCGAGCCGACTGGTCAGGTCTGCAAGCGAAAGCGCGACGGCCCGCAACTCCTCTTCCGATCCGAGCTTGGCGTCTACGGGTAACAGGTAGTTCTCGCCGGCAAGCTGAACGCCATGCCCGGCGAAATAGACCATCACGACCGGGCTTTCGGCGACCGCAAGCTGCGCCACGAACGCATCGATCGCCGCCAGCGTCTCGACAGCCCTGGCATTGGCGACCTTGGTGATGACAAAACCGCTCTTTTCCAGCGCGGCGCCGACGATCTCGATGTCATTTTCCGGATTGCGCAGTGGTGTCGCCACCTCGTAGCGGCTGTTGCCGATCAGAAGCGCGTGCCGCACGGACGCTAAAGCCTCGAACGGCAGGGCGAGCAGCAGGCAAAACAGGATCTGGCGCAACACTCTCCCGCTCATCTGTCCCTCCTGGCTTTGTCCGCGTCGCTGCGTTCCGCATCAGATCCGGGGGCGAGAAAGATCGTTCGATTTGCGGTGGCGCATGATTGGACGGCGCTGCATGTGGCTGTGTCCCGCGCTCGACGGAGCAATCTCGGCCGACTTCCGCTCACAATCGGCACGCCGTGCCCGGTCGCCGACTATCTCAGTGAGGCGAGCGCTGCGTCAATTCACCAAACTAGGCTATCCCATGGGCCTTGCCCGACAACGAAATCAGACAGACGGCGTGCCGTTGCAGCAGCGCGAAGAGTGTCGAAACGGAAAGACTTCGACTGGCGCTGAAACTCACCTCAACCGGCTCAGATCCACGGGGCGACCGTTGATGATCGCCTCCATCGAGAAGAAGCCGGTGACCGTGGCGAGGTCGAAATTGGTTATGAGCTTCTGGTAGAAGGTGTCGTAACCGCGCATGCCGCGGGTCACCACCTTGATCAGGTAGTCCCAATCCCCGCCGATGCGATAGAAATCGATCACCTCCGGCAGCCGCTCGACATGCTGCCGGAAACCATCGCTCCACTCCTTGGAGTGATGGCGGGTGCGGATCATCACGAACACGGTGAGATCCAGCCCTAAAGCGTCGAGATCAATGTCTGCATGCGAGCCCCGGATCACGCCGATTGCCTGCAGGCGCTGGAGGCGCCGCCAGCAGGCGTTTTGCGACAGACCGACCTTTTCGGCCAGATCCCGCTGCGACAGCGACGAATCTTTTTGCAATGCGGTAAGAATGTTCAGATCGAAAGCATCGATTTTGAACGACGATTCGATCATTTGACACAATTCCTCGATGAAACTGCAGAAGATAGGTGAAGTTTTCGACCCTGGACGGGATTACAATTGCTGTCAATGTCCGCTCCGAGGAGTAAGCGCGATGATCGTGCCCGCCGTCCACCAAACCTGCGAGGCGCTGTCGCCGCTCGCCCGGTTCCGCCAGTGCCTGAACCGGCCGGGTCTCGTCGCCGATCTTCGCGACGACCTGGTCGGAGCGAAGGCGCGGATCGCCGGTCCCTACGGCACGAAGGCACTGGTCTATGCCGACTACGTCGCCTCCGGCCGCGCGCTGCGCGTGATCGAAGATTTCGTTCTCGAAGAGGTCCTGCCTTACTACGCCAACAGCCACACGGAAGCCTCCTATTGCGGGGGCTTCATGACCCGGATGCGGCGGGAAGCGCGGGCGCTGATCGGCGAATTCTGCGGCGCCACGGCCGACCATGCCGTGATCTTCACCGGCTCCGGTGCGACCTCCGGTATCAACCGTCTGGTCAAGCTTGTCGGCGTTACCAACGCGGTTGCTGCCGGCAAAACCGTCCGCGTCATCATCGGCCCTTACGAGCACCACTCCAACATCCTGCCCTGGCGCGAAAGCGGCGCTGAGATCGTCGAGATCGCCGAATGCCCGGCGGGTGGACCTGACCTCGCGGAACTTCGCGAAGCGCTGAGCGTTGACTCGTCCGACCTGACGGTCTGTAGCCTCTCGGCCGGCTCGAACATCACCGGCATCACCAGCGACGTGGCCACGATCACCCGCATGGTCAAGGCCGCCGGCGCGAAGATGATCTGGGACTATGCCGGCGCCGGCCCCTACGTTCCGATTGCCATGTCTCCCGCTTCCGGTGCCGAGATCGACGCCATCGTCATTTCGCCGCACAAGTTCATTGGTGGCCCGGGTGCTTCCGGCATCCTGATCGTTCGCCGCGACAGCGTCACCACAGACAAGCCGACCTGGCCGGGCGGCGGTACGGTGAAATTCGTTTCGCCAGATACACACGACTACAGCGCCAACATCGAGGCCCGCGAAGAGGCCGGAACGCCGAATGTCGTCGGCGACATTCGCGCAGCCCTTGCCTTTATCGTCAAACACGCGATTGGGCTTGAGAGCATGGAGCGGCGCAACCGCGAACTGGCGGAGCAGGCGTTTGCCGCCTGGAAGGCCATTCCGCAACTGGAACTGCTCGGCCTGCAGGAGCCGGACCGGCTGCCGATCTTTTCGTTCCGCATCAGGAACGGCAAGGGCGGCTATGTCCACCAGCAGCTCGTCACCCGCATGCTGAGCGACCGCTTTGGCATCCAGGCGCGCGGCGGCTGCGCCTGCGCCGGACCTTACGTTCACCGGCTGCTGTCGATCGATGCCGAGCACTCCGAACAGATCCGCCAGGCGATCCTTGCCGGGGAGGAAATCGAGAAGCCGGGTTTCACCCGGCTGAACTTCAGCGTGCTGCTTTCGGAAGACAAGGTGAAGTATATTCTCGATTGCGTCACGCAGCTCGCCGCCGACGCGCCGAGCTTCGAAGCCGATTACGATTTTGACCCCGCCCGCGCGATCTTCTTCCCGTGCGCCGCGGCTGAAGAGGCCCTCGCCTATGCATAAGCCCGATGTGACCGGCTTTTACGATCCCCGCACCGGCAGCATCCAATATGTCGTCGCCGACCCGGCGACGGGTAAATGCGCGATCATCGATCCGGTACTGGACTTCGATGAAAAGTCCGGCTCGACCGCTACGCGGAATGCCGATGCGATCCTCGACCATATCGCCGCCAAGGGTTTGACGGTCGAGTGGATCCTCGACACTCACCCGCACGCCGACCATTTCTCGGCGGCACGCTACCTCAAAGCGAAGACCGGCGCGCCGACGGCGATCGGTGAACATGTGAAGGGCGTGCAGCGGATCTGGAAAGAGATCTACAACTGGGCGGACTTCGCCTGCGACGGTTCGCAATGGGACCGGCTGTTTGCCGACGGCGAGACGTTTCAGATCGGTGAGCTCAAGGCCCACGTCATGCATTCGCCGGGCCATACGCTCGCCTCGATCTCTTACGTGATCGGCGACGCCGCCTTCATACACGACACGCTGTTCATGCCAGACAGTGGCTCGGCCCGCGCCGACTTTCCGGGCGGAAGCGCTGCCGGCCTCTGGCGCTCGATCCAGGCCATTCTGGCGCTGCCGGACGAAACCCGGCTTTTCACCGGTCACGATTATTGCCCCGGCGGCCGCGAGGCGCGCTGGGAAAGCACGGTCGCCGAGCAGAAAGCCACGAACCCGCATGTCGCCGGCAAGACCGAGGCCGATTTCGTCGGCCTGCGCGAGGCACGCGACCGCACCCTGCCGATGCCGAAGCTCATCCTGCACGCGCTGCAGGTGAACGTGCGCGGCGGCGAGTTGCCGGCGCCGGAAGACAACGGCCGGCGTTACCTGAAGATACCGCTCGACGCGCTTCCCGGTTCGGTATGGGGGTAGCGGCGTCGTGGCGGACCCCTTCCAGCAGATGCTGCTTGCGATCGGCTCAGGTTCTCTTACCGGTTTCACGCTCGGCCTGATCGGCGGCGGCGGCTCGATCCTGGCAACTCCGCTCCTGATCTATGTCGTCGGCATCCGCGACGTGCACACGGCGCTGGGCACCGGCGCGCTTGCTGTATCCGCCAACGCCTATCTCAACCTCATCAGCCATGCGCTTCGTGGCCATCTCTGGTGGCGCTGCGCGCTGATCTTCACGGTCGCTGGTTCGCTCGGGGCCTTTTTCGGTTCGAGCCTCGGCAAGCTGATTGATGGCCAGCGGCTGCTGTTCCTGTTCGGCCTCGTGATGATGTTCGTCAGCTTCGCGATGCGAAAGGTGAAATGCGACACGGCGGCGACACCGCAGGCGCTGACGGTCGCGACCCATGGCAAGACGGGGCTGACCGCACTTGTGACCGGTACCTGCTCCGGCTTCTTTGGCATCGGCGGCGGTTTCCTGATCGTCCCGGGCCTGCTGCTTGCGACCGGCATGCCGCTCATCAACGCGGTCGGCACATCGCTGCTTGCTGTCGGCACCTTCGGCCTGACGACGGCGGTCAACTATGCCGCCTCTGGATTGGTGGATTGGCGCATCGCCGGCTACTTCATCCTGGGTGGCGTCGCGGGTGGCGTGATCGGCACGATCGTTTCGACGCGGCTTTCGACCCAGCGCGATACGCTGACCAGGATTTTCCGTGCGATCATATTTTCCGTCAGCCTTTACGTTCTCTGGCGCAGCTACGCAGCCGTGTGACCGGCTTCGCCGTCCGCAATCCATATGACGGCGCGATTGAGCGGTCCCTGGCCGGAAACATACGCAGCGAGTCCGAAATCGTACTATCTGCATTATTCAAGACAACGGCGTGGCGTGTTTTAATCCTGTCAGCACTCTTTCGGACAGGAATAAGCCAATGACCGTTCAATCCATAGACCTCTCGAGCAGCACGCCGTTGACCCGTAGGTCGATCTCGCAGCTTCCGATCAACCTGTTCGCCTCGGTAATGGGCATAACCGGCCTGAGCCTCGCCTGGCGCGAAGCCACCAGGACAATCGGTCTGCCGGCCCTTCCCGGCGAATATATCGGCTGGCTCGGGACTTCGATCTTTCTAAGCCTTGCCCTCGGCTACGCCTTCAAGTGGCGCCGCCATCCGACTTCGGTCGCCGCCGAATTCGCCCATCCGGTTCAAAGCAACTTCTTCGCAACGGTCGCAATCGGCTTGCTTCTGCAGTCAGCTTTTCTGAACCGCTATAGCCCGCTGCTGTCAGAAGTCGTCTGGACGGCCGCGTCGGCGCTGACCTTCGCCCTCGCCTATGTCGTCGCCAGGGGCTTCCTTGGCCGGCAACAGTCGCGCGATACGACGCTGCCGCCGCTGCTCATCCCCGGTGTCGCCACTCTGGATATCGCCGTTACCGGCCACGCCATGCCGTTCGCCTGGGCACATGAAGTCAACATGCTTGCCTTCTCGGTCGGCAGCGTCATCGCCGCAGTCTTCATTGCGCTGATCTTCTCGCGATTGCGCCATGAAGATCCGCTTCCGGCGCTGGCTCGGCCGTCTCTCATGGTTCTGATCGCCCCCTTTGCCGTCGGCTTCCTCGCCTATACCAATGTCACGGGTTCGGTCGATCTTTTCGCCACGGTCCTGTTCTACTTCGCGCTGTTTCTGATGCTCGTCCTGTCGCCGATGGTATTCCGCTCCCATGTCCCCTTCAGCGTTGCCTGGTGGGCGATCAGCTTCCCGCTTGCCGCGCTCTCGATCGCCTTTTTCCGGTATGCTGCATCTGCCGAGAGCACCGTCCTCACCGGGCTGGCTGGACTGTTCTTTCTGTTTCTGGCTGGCGCGATTGCGGTTGTCTTCTATCGTACGATCAGCATCATCCTCACCGGCAGATTGTTCGAGGTTCGCTAATGGCCGTTCACAAGGTCGCCATCGTCGCAATGCAGGGCGTCCAGCTCCTCGACGTTATCGGCCCTTCGGACGTGTTCGCGGAGGCCAACCGTCAGAGTGGCACCGACCACTATTCGGTGGAGGTCGTCAGCGCCTCCACAGCGCCGGTGCGTGGGTCTTCCGGGCTGTCTCTCCTTCCCGACCGTGCGATGGATGACGGCATTGCCGACATCGATACCCTGCTGGTTGCCGGGGACCCGCTCATTCACGAACGACCGCTTCCGACATCGCTTCTGACTTGGGTGAAGGCCGCATCCGCCCGTGCCAGTCGCTTCGGATCGGTATGCTCCGGCGCCTTCGTGCTCGGCGAAGCGGGCCTGTTGAACGGCAGGCGGGCGACGACGCATTGGTCGCAAGCGGCGGAATTCGGCAAGCGCTTTCCGGAGGTGAAGCTCGAGCCCAACCGCATTTTTACCAAGGACGGCAATGTCTGGACCTCGGCGGGCGTGACAGCCGGCATCGACCTCGCACTTGCCATCGTCGAAAAGGATCTCGGCCTGGACATCGCCTTGAAAGTCGCGCGTGAACTTGTTGTCTTCCTCAAACGACCCGGCGGCCAGACCCAGTTCAGTACGCTCCTCGCCGGCCAGCTTGCGCAGAAGACCCCTATTCGCGCGGCGCAGGATTACATTGCCGACAACCTCTCTGCCGATCTCGGTGTCGCGGCGATCGCCAGGCGCGCCGGCATGAGCGAGCGAAACTTCTCCAGGCAATTCAAGCAGGAGGTGGGCATGACGCCGGCTGACTATGTTGAGAGCATGCGGCTTGAGACGGGGCGCAGACTAGCCGAAGACACCAGCATACCGCTCAAAAAGATTGCCACGGATATCGGCTTCCACGACGATATCGCCTTCCGCCGTTCTTTCGCGCGTCGATTCGGCACATCACCGGCCGCCTATCGAAAAAGCTTCGGGTCGTAGGCTGCCCGCAGCCAGAACCACGAGCGGTGCTGACATCTGGAGAAAACACCAATGTTCGACCTGATCATCCGCAACGCCAATCTTCCGGACGGGCGCCAGGGCGTCGACGTCGGTGTTGGGGACGGAAAGATCACGGCGATCGAAAAGGCCCTTGCGGCGACATCCGGCGAAGAGATCGACGCCACCGGACGGCTGCTCAGCCCGCCCTTCTGCGATCCGCATTTCCACATGGATGCGACCCTGTCGCTCGGGCTGCCGCGAATGAACATCTCCGGCACGCTGCTCGAAGGCATCGCGCTTTGGGGCGAGCTGCGACCGTCCCTGACCAGAGAAGCCCTGGTCGAGCGGGCGTTGCGATATTGCGACCTCGCCGTCAGCCAGGGACTTCTTGCCATCCGCAGCCATGTGGACACGTCCGATCCGCGCCTTGTGACGGCCGAGGCACTTCTGGAGGTAAAGGAAAAGGTCGCGCCCTATATCGACCTGCAACTCGTCGCCTTCCCGCAGGATGGCTATTTTCGCGCTCCTCACGGCGAGGCGTCACTGAACCGCGCACTCGACATGGGCGTCGACATCGTCGGCGGCATCCCGCATTTCGAGCGCACGATGGAAGATGGCGCCCGCTCGGTGGAAGCACTCTGCCGGATCGCCGCAGACCGCGGCCTGCCGGTCGACATGCATTGCGACGAGACCGACGATCCGATGTCGCGCCACATCGAGACGCTGGCGGCTCAAACGGTCCGTTTCGGGCTTCAGGGCCGCGTCGCGGGTTCGCACCTGACCTCGATGCATTCGATGGACAACTATTATGTCTCCAAGCTGATCCCGCTGATGGCGGAGGCGGAGATCAACGTGATCCCCAATCCGCTGATCAACATCATGCTGCAGGGGCGCCACGACACCTATCCCAAGCGTCGCGGCATGACGCGGGTTCGCGAGTTGATGGCGGCTGGCCTCAACGTCTCCTTCGGGCACGACTGCGTCATGGATCCCTGGTACTCGATGGGCTCGGGCGACATGCTGGAAGTAGCTCACATGGCGATCCACGTCACGCAGATGGGTGGCATCGAGGACAAGCGCAAGATTTTCGACGCCATCACGGTGAACTCGGCGAAGACCATGGGACTTGAAGGTTATGGCCTAGACGTCGGCTGCAAGGCCGATCTGGTGCTGCTGCAAGCGGCCGATGTGAGCGAGGCCCTGCGGCTGAAGCCGAACCGGCTCTGCGTGATCAAGGCGGGGAAGGTCATCGCCAGGACGGCGCCGCGCGTCGGCGAACTCTTTCTCGGTGGTCGACCAGCCACGATCGATATCGGGCTGGACTACATCCCGAAGACGCCGGCGCCCTGAGCTTCCGGACTTCGATTTCAATCCTCGAAGTCGCCGAAGACGTTCTGTAGCCGAGTAAGCTGGGCGACGCGTTCGCCGACCTCGTCGCCGACGACGACAATGATATTGCTCAGAAGCAGGTCCATGACCGCGACCGTCGTTGCGGCCCCATCCCACAGCGGACCGTGGGAGCCCGGAACGACGAGGCAGATGTCGGAGACCTCCGGCGCCCAGGGGCAGAACTCGTCAGTGAAGAGGATGACCTTGACGCCGGCCCGGCGGGCTTCCTCGGCAAGCGGCCGCGCCTTGGCGGCAAACCGGCGGACATCGTGCAGGAACAGCACGCGCCCCTCGACGGAACCGTCGAGCAGCTCGGCATAGGTGCCGTTGAGCCCGTCGACGAACTGCACCCGCGACCGGGTATAGGATAGCTGGCTCGCGAAATATTGGGCGATGCCGCGCACATTCTGATAGGCGGCGACATAGACCTCGCTGGCAGCAATCAACGCGTCGATCGCCTGCTGCCATTCCGGCGCGGTCGTCAGCTCGTAGATCATGCCGAGATTATCGATCTGCTGCTGGATCAGACCGGCGAGCAGTTTGCCCTCGCGGTTGTCGTCGCGCAGACGGCCAACCGAACCCTTGACCTGCCATGCCGGATTGTTGGAGCCGTCGCGCCTGAGCTCCAGCTTCAGCTCGTCGAGACCATCAAAGCCCATGCGCCGGAGATAACGCCCGACCGTCATCGGCGAAACTTCAAGCCGGGTCGCGATCGATCGCGCCGTCTCGAAGGGGATGTCGGCGAGATTACGCTCGATGTAGTTGGCGATGAGCTTGTCAGATTTCGAGCGTCTGAGCTCGTCGCTGCGCACCAGCTTCAGGATTCGCTGCGCCACGTCCCCTCCCCTTGCATGACCAGAGCGGGATGCCGGCTAGTTAGCGCCGCACATCCCGTTCCATCGCATCGCCTGTTTATTGCGCCGTCTTCACCTTGGTCCAGACCCGATCGAGCTGGCGCACGCCGGGGCCGAGATCTTCGAAGATCTGCAGCTTCTGCATGGTTTCCGGCGGCGGGTTGATTTCCTTGCTATTCTTGATCTGCTCGGGGGTCAATTCCCGCGCAGGCACGTTGGCCGTGCCGTTCGTCTGCTGCTCGATGTTGAGCGCCGCCACTTCGGGACGCGTGTAGAACTGCATGAACTTGATGGCGTTCTCCTTGTTCGGCGCGGTCTTCAGAACGCAGATATCCTCCTGATACATCGTCGCGCCTTCCTCCGGGATCACGTAGCCGAGATCCTTCGGATTGCCGAAGACGTCGACCATCGAGCCGACGAAGAAGTGACCGGCTGCCACATCGCCGGCCGCGACCATCGGGCGGGTGTCATAGGTGAAGGCGGCGACATCCGGCTTCATGGCGATGATCGTATCGGCCGCCTGCTGCAATTCGGCAGGGTCGGTGGAGTTGACCTTGTGGCCATTGAGGATGAGGCCGACCGACAGCACCTCGCGCATGTCGTCAAGCAGCGTGAATTTCAGTCCTTTGGCCTTCACCGTCTCGATCAGGTCGCGCCAGCCGGTCACGTCCTTGCCGAGCAGCGTGCGGTTATAAAGGATGCCGACCGTGCCGAAGGCATAGGGCAGGCAATATTCGCCCTTCGGGTCGCTTTTGGCGCGCAGGAACGTCGGGTCGATGTTCTTGAAGCCCTCATAGGTGTTGATGTCGGTCTTTTCCAGCAGATCGAGCTTGGCCATGATGTCCTGCATGTGCACCGACGGGAAGACGATGTCGTAGCCCGTAGCGCCACCCTGGATCTTCGCCAGCATCTCCTCGTTGGAGGAATAGGTCGAGAGGTTGACCTTGATCTGGGTCTCCTCCTCGAACTTTTTCAGCACGGCCGGATTGATGTATTCGCCCCAGTTGTAGATGTTGAGCTCGGCCGCTTGCGCCGTGCCGAAAAGGGCCGTCAGCGTCGCCAGGGATAGTGCCACTGTGCGTGCACGGGTCGCGAAGGCTCTCCTGCCCCCGCGGGTCGTCCCGTTTGTCATCGTCATCGAAATTCTCCTCTGATGGTTCTGGCCGGACGGCCTGGCACGGCCTTGACCGGCCGCTTCCGGATCACGGCTTCTCGTGGCCGTTGACTCCGACAGGCAAATGGTATCCATATATCGAAAACGCACAAGCGTTATTTGCATAACATTTTGGGGAACAGAAGTATGCAGAATTCCATCGTCCGGCTGGTGGAGGCGAGCAAGGCCTTTACCACTCCGGAAGGCGGCACCGTGACCGCTCTCGACCGCATAGATCTCGATGTCCGCCGCAACGAATTCCTGACCTTGCTCGGCCCCTCCGGTTGCGGCAAGACCACACTGCTGCAGGCGATCAGCGGCTTCGTCGAACTCGACGGCGGCTCGATCCTGATCGATGGCGAGGACATGACCGACCGGCCGCCTTACCGCCGCCCGGTCAACACCGTCTTCCAGAACTATGCGCTGTTTCCGCACATGACGGTCGGGGAGAACGTCGCCTATTCGCTGGAGGTGGCGGGCGTTGCCAAGCCACAGCGCCGCGAGAAGGTCGCATACTCCCTGAAGATGGTCGGGCTCGAAGGCATGGAAGGCCGCCGCCCGCGCCAGCTCTCCGGCGGCCAGCAGCAGCGGGTGGCGCTCGCCCGCGCGATCATTGCCCGGCCAAAGCTGCTTTTGCTCGACGAACCGCTGTCGGCGCTCGACAAGAACCTGCGCCAGGCGATGCAGATCGAACTCAAGACGCTGCAGAACGAGCTTGGCATCTCCTTCATCTTCGTCACCCACGACCAGCAGGAAGCGCTGACGATGTCGGATCGCGTCGCAGTGCTGTCAGGCGGGCGCATCCAGCAGCTCGATACGCCGCGCGCCATCTACGACCATCCGCTCAACACGTTCGTTGCAACGTTCATCGGCGCCAGCAATCTGTTCGAAGGCAGGCTCGACGGCGACCGGCTGATGACGGCCGACGGCATGGTGATCCGCCACCGGACCTGCGAGCGGAAGATTTCGACAGAGGCAACGGCGCTGATCCGTCCGGAACAGTTCTTCCTCGCCGAGGACAACGCTCCCTTCCCGACGATCGACGTCGATCTCGACCAGATCGTCTTCGTCGGCTCCACCTTCGAGTTGTTCGGTCGCACCGCCGAGGGCCGCAAGGTGGTCGCCGAGATTCCGGCCAACCGCCGCAATCTCGTCGGCACGGTCGAGCAGACCCGCAAGGCGCGACTTGCCTACGACCCCGCCGCCGTGCACCTCATCGGCGAAAGCGCAGGTGCCTGAGATGACGATCGCCAGTCGCCGCCGCTTCCAGCTTGCTCTCCTGCTCGGGCCCGTCTCGGCCTTTCTCGCCGTCTTCTTCCTCGGGCCGCTCGCGATCATGATCGTGACCAGCTTTCTCGCACCCGGCCTTTATGGCGGGGTGGAATGGACCTTCTATCCGCATAATTTCGGCCGCATTCTCGGCTTCGCCGATCCGATGTTCGAGGAGTTCGATCCGATCTACATCGCGATCTTCCTGCGCTCGATCGAGATCGCCGCGCTCACTGTGCTCGCGACGCTCCTTGTCTGCTACCCCGCGGCCTTCTGCATCGCCCGGCTTTCCGAGCGCTGGAAGAACTTCTGCCTGTTCCTGATCACACTGCCCTTCTTCACCAGTCTGATCGTGCGACTGTTCGTCTGGGTGCTGATCCTGCGCCAGACCGGCCTCGTCAACGAAGTGCTGCTATCCACGGGGCTGATCGAACGGCCGCTCGACCTGATCTACACCAAGGGCGCGATCATCCTCGGCATGACCTATGTGTTCATTCCCTTCATGTTCATGCCCGTCTATGCGAGCGTCGAGAAACTCGACTGGACGCTGGTGCGCGCCTCGCTCGATCTCGGCGCCGGCCCGGTGCGCACCTTCTTGCGCATCATCCTGCCCCTGACCGCGCCCGGCATTGCCGGCGGCGCCGTCATCGTCTTCATCCCAGCGCTCGGCAATTTTGTCGTGCCGGCTGTACTTGGCGGCGCCAAGGTGATGATGTTCGGCAACCTCATCGAGCAGCAGTTCCTCGCCGCCCGCAACTGGCCCTTCGGCGCAGCACTGGCGATGATGGTGATGAGCGTCATGCTGATCATGATGATCGCCCAAGTCATCCTTTCCGGACGGCGCAGCGCTGCCGCCGCACTGGCACGGTGAGGCGCCCATGAAGATCGCTCGATCCCTCTTTTCCAGTGGCCTGCTTGCCTACACCGGCCTGTTCTTCGCTTTCATCTACATCCCGCTCGTGGTCATCGCCGTCTATTCGTTCAACGCCAATCCGGTGAACATGATGACCTGGACCGGGTTCACCACCGAATGGTACGCTCAGGTTCTCGGCTTCAAGACCAAGGTCTCCGAGAGCGCGCTCTACATCGAATCGACCGGGCAGCTGCTGCAGGCGGTGTGGAACAGCCTGGTCATCGCCGCCTCGACAACCGCCATTGCGACCGTCTTCGGCACGGCGATCGCGATTGCCCTCTACCGTTTCGAATTCGTCGGCCAGCGCTTCTACCGGGTGGTGATGTTCATGCCGATGCTGATGCCGGATATCGTGCTCGGCATCGCGCTCCTGATCTTCTTCGTCAATTCCGGCATCAAGCTCGGCCTGACGACCATCATCATCGGCCAGTGCACCTTCCTGATCTCCTACGTCTTCATTGTCGTCTCGGCCCGCCTTGCCGGCATGGACCGCACGCTGGAACACGCGTCGGCCGACCTCGGCGCCAACGAATGGATGACCTTTCGTCGGGTGCTGCTGCCGCAGCTTTTCCCTGCGATCGTCGGCGGTGCGCTGCTCGCCTTCATCATCTCGATGGACGATCTCGTCATCACCTATTTCATCGCCGGCGTCGATGTCACGACGCTGCCGATGTTCATCTTCTCCATGCTTCGGCGCGGCATCAAACCGGAGATAAACGCCATCGCCGTGATGATGCTGACCTTCTCCTTCGTCGTCGCCTCGCTCGGCCTTTACCTTCGCTCCCGGCAGAAATGATCATGAACGACAAAACCTCTACGCCCTCCAGCGCCCGCGCCCGCGATATCGGCCTGCCCTTTGCCGGCCGCACCGGCCGCTTCAACGCCATCACGGATGTCGAAGGCATTGCCGTCGGCTTCCGCACGATCGAGGAGCAAACGCCGCGCCCCGGCCGAAAGCGCCCGGTGCGCACGGGCGTCACCGCCATCCTGCCGCATGCCGGATCGGAAACGCCGGTCCCGGTTTATGCCGGGGTGCACCGCTTCAACGGCAACGGCGAAATGACCGGCACCCACTGGATCGAGGATGGCGGCTTCTTTCTCGGACCCGTAATGATCACCAACACCCATGCGGTCGGCATGACCCACCACGCCACCATAAAGTGGATGTTGGAGCGCTACAGGACGACCTACGACACGGATGATTTCCTCTGGCTGATGCCGGTGGTCGCCGAAACCTATGACGGCGTTTTGAACGACATCAACGGCCAGCCGATCACCGAAGCCGATGTGCACGCCGCACTCGACGCCGCCACGTCCGGCCCCGTCCAGGAAGGCAATTGCGGCGGCGGCACCGGCATGATCGCCTATGGCTTCAAGGGCGGCACCGGCACCGCCTCGCGCGTCGTCGAGTTCGGTGGCCGCGACTACACGATCGGCACGCTGGTCCAGGCCAATCACGGGCAACGCGACTGGCTGACAATCCGCGGCGTCCCGGTCGGCGAACACATGCGCGACGGCACGCCGCAAAGCCAGATGCAGGAGCGCGGCTCGATCATCGTCGTGATCGCGACCGACCTGCCGATGGCGCCGCATCAACTCAAGCGTCTGGCGCGACGCGCGGCGATCGGCATCGGCCGCAACGGCACGCCCGGCGGCAACAATTCCGGCGACATCTTCCTCGCCTTTTCCACCGCCAACACCCAGCCGATGGCCCACAAGGCGCCGCCGAGGCTTTCGCTGGAAATCGTCAACGACGAACTGCTTGACCCCGTCTATCTCGCGACCGTCGACAGCGTCGAAGAAGCAGTGGTGAACGCGATGATCGCGGCCGAAGATTCCGGCGGCACAGCCCATGATCGCTTCAAGATCCAGGCGATCCAGCATGAGCCTCTGATGGAGGTTATGCGGGCCTATGGCCGATAGCCGACGGACTTAGCGATACCTCTCGGAGCCGGTGACCTAGCCGGCTCCAGGTGAATTCAACCGCGCGCGGCGCCAGTCGCTCGGGGCTTCGCCGACCCTCAGGCGGAAGAAGCGCGAGAAATAGGCGGCGTCGGCAAAGCCGATCTCATAGGCAATGTCTTCGAGTGGCCGGACGGTAAAGAGCAGCAGGCGCTTGGCCTCGAGCAAACGCCTCTCGTTGATCAGTTCTTTCACCTGCATGCCGAAGGCATCCCTGCTCGCCTTGGCAAGCAGGTGCGGCGTCGTGGCGAGCACATCGGTGTAGTGCCCGACGCTCCAGTTCTCGCGGAAACGCAGATCGATGAGCCGGCGCAGTTCCGTGGCCAGCATCGCCTGTGTCGGCTGGGCGGTGGGCGGCGCTGCGGCTGCCAGACGGGCGATCTGAGTCAGCACGGCGGCGACCAGAGATGCCAGCATCCGCTGCGTGCCAGTGGCACCGCCAGCGTACTCATCAGCGACGATGTCGAGCAGTTCCGCAAGGCGGCGCCAATGCCGGTCTTCACCGTCGCCACGCATCATCATGGGCCTATCGAGCGCCAGCGTCGTTTGCTCGCGGATGGAGAGCAGCGCACCATCGGCAATCGAGACGACGATCGCGTCGCTCGTCTCTGCATCGACCGAAAACCCGTGCACGATGCCGCTCGGCACGAAGCTGATGGCGGGTGCGGAAAAGTCCAATGGCTTGTCGTCGATGAAGTAAGTTCCCCCACCGCTCAGCCAGTAGGTGATCTGTCCCATCTGGTCGTGCTTGTGTGCCTTGACCTGGCCCTGATGCAGGTTCCGCCGCGCCATCACCGTCTCGACATGGAAGAACCCGGGCTCGACCTTCTGCTCCGGTTCGCCATAGACGAAGAAACTTGGAATGCTGCTGCTCATGCTCCACCCTAAAAAGTCCAAGTCATTTTGCCATTCTGTCCATGGCGGCTGACGATTTCAACGCCTAGCCTTGACGAAACTCAAGGAGGAGAAAATGAGAGCAGAGGATTTCCGCGCCGACAGGACGCGGCCCTTCACCGGTGCCGAATACCTGGAAAGCCTGCGCGACGGCCGCGAGGTCTATATCAATGGCGAGCGCGTAAAGGACGTCACCAGCCATCCGGCCATGCGCAATTCCGCCCGGTCGCTCGCAAGGCTCTATGACGCGCTGCACGACCCGGCGAAGAAGGATATCCTGACGTCGCCGACCGACACGGGCTCGGGAGGCTATACCCACAAGTATTTCCGCGTCGCGCGCTCTTCCTCCGATCTTGCGGCACAGCAAGGCGCGATCGCCGAGTGGGCGCGCATGTCCTATGGCTGGATGGGCCGCACCGCCGACTACAAGGCGGCGCTGATGAACACCCTCGGCGCCAATGCCAATTGGTACGGGCCATTCAAGGACAATGCGCTCGCCTGGCACAGACGCGCCCAGGAAGCCGCCCTCTTCATGAACCATGCGATCGTCAATCCGCCGATCGATCGCCACAAGCCGGCCGACGCGGTGAAAGACGTCTTCGTCCACATTACCAAGGAAACGGATGCCGGCATCTACGTCTCCGGCGCCAAGGTGGTCGCGACCTCCTCGGCGCTGACGCACTATAATTTCCTCGCGCAGAGCTCGGCGACGGTGACGGAGGATCCCTCGCTCTCGGTCATGTTCATCGTCCCGATGAACGCGCCGGGCATCAAGATGTTCTGCCGCGTCTCCTACGAGCAGACGGCGAACACCGTCGGCCATCCCTTCGACTATCCGCTGTCGTCGCGCTTCGATGAGAATGACGCGATCCTGGTGCTCGACAATGTCTTCGTGCCTTGGGAGGATGTTCTGGTGCTGCGCGATGCCGCCAAGATCCTCTCCTTCCACCCGGCCTCCGGCTTCATGCACGGCTACTGCTTCCAGGGCTGCACCCGCTTCGCGGTGAAACTAGACTTCCTCGCCGGCCTGCTTGCCAAGGCTTTGAGGGCGACCGGCGGCGACGCCTTCCGCGGCAACCAGGCCGCACTCGGCGAGGTGATTGCACTCCGCCACATGTTCTGGAGCTTCTCCAACGCCATGGCGCACAACCCCATTTCCTGGGCCGACGGCGCGGTGCTCCCAAACCTCGAAGCTGCGCTTTCCTACCGCACCTTCATGTCCGAGGCCTATCCGCGCGTGATCGAGACGATCCGTAGAGTGATCGCCTCCGGTCTGATCTACTTGCCCTCCTCTGCGCGCGATTTCGGCAATCCCGAGATTGATCGTTACCTGGCGCAATATGTGCGCGGCTCCAACGACATGGGCCATATCGAGCGCATCAAGATCATGAAGCTGCTCTGGGATGCGACCGGCACCGAGTTTGGCGGGCGGCACGCACTCTACGAACTCAACTATGCCGGCGCGCCGGAAGAGGTGCGGCTGCAGGTGTTGAAGGGCGCTGAGCGCGGCGGGCGGCTGAAGGAGATGGAAGCGCTCGTCGACCGGTGCATGGCCGACTATGACGAGAACGGCTGGACCGGTAATACCTGGCTGCCGCCGCTCGACGACAACGCCACCCTTCGCAGCGCGGCCGAGTGAGGCCGGCCATGGAACCGCTCGTTTCAAAGACCGAGTTTCGCAATGCGATGGCGCGGGTCTGCGCGCCGGTCAACGTCATCACCACCAACGGACCCGCCGGACGCGGCGGGTTCACGGCCACCGCCATGTGCTCGGTAACCGACGAGCCGCCGACGCTGCTTGTCTGCATGAACCGGAGCTCCACCCAATGTGGGTTGTTCATCGACAACAGGCGCTTTTGCGTCAACGTGCTGAGCCACGACCACAGGGATCTTGCCGGCCATTTCGCCGGCGCGACGCAGGACATGGCCGCGCGTTATGCCGCCACCGACTGGGTCGAGATGCAATCGGGCAGCTTCGCCGTCAAGGATGCGATCGTTTCGCTCGACTGCGAACTGGCCGAGGCGCGGCTCTTGGGAACGCACCATATCCTCATCGGCCGGGTCGTCGGCATCCGCTCGCGCAGCGACGGCAATGCGCTGCTCTACTTCGACCGCAACTACGTACACGTGCCGACGCAGCTCGGAAGTTTCGGCGGCTAAGCACAGACACCGCATCGCTGGTTCGGTACAAAACACGGCATCTTTCGCCACAGAGCCGACGCAATCCACATCCAGTTGCTGCTCAGCGCCTTTTGTTTTTTCCCTAAAACGCGTCTATTGCCAGGCGTGGAATGAGAAAGGAAAACGGAATGGTGGTTGCTGAGCCAGCCGGACGTCCGACGACGGACGCGAAAGGCAGGGAATTCGATCGCTTGGCCGCCCTTGGACATCTCGATATCCTCGACACGCCAAGGGATGAGGGCCTTGAACGGGTCGTACGGCTGATCAAACAGGTCTTCTCCATAGAGATCGGCATCGTCTCCTTGGTCGATGCGCATCGCCAATGGTACAAGGCGTGCTCCGGCCTTTCGGCCGACGAGGTCCCGCGCAAAGAGACCTTCTGCCGATATGTCGTCGCCTCCGATGAGCCTCTCGTCGTCCCCGACGCCACGAAGGATGCACGCTTTTCGCTGCACCCGGCCGTGGCCGGTCCCGAACATGTCCGGTTCTACGCAGGCGTCCCGCTGAAGACGCGGGACGGGCATACAGTTGGGACCGTGTGCGCGATCGACCGCGCGCCAGGACAGTTCACTGAGGCGGATCTTTCGATCCTGATGGAGTTGGCGGGCGTGGCGATGGACCGGATCGATCTGCTCCGCTCGGCCGCGACGGATGGACTGACCGGGACGCTGACGCGGCGCGCCTTCCGCGAGGAGGCGGACAAGCTGATCTCGCTCGCGGTGCGGCACCAGCATGACCTGTCGTGCATCGTCCTCGATGTGGACCATTTCAAGCGGGTCAACGACACACACGGGCATGCGGCGGGAGACGAGGTCTTGAAGGCCGTTGCCTCCATCTGCCAGTCCAATCTGCGAGCAAGCGACCTCTTTGGGCGGCTCGGCGGCGAGGAATTTGCCGTCATGCTGCCGCATGTCGACGCGACAGGCGCGCTGACGGCAGCGGAAAAACTGCGGGCAGCGATCGCCGCTCACACGATCCACGGTGAATTCGGCCAGCTCGCGGTGACCGCGAGCTTCGGCACCGCCGCCCTTTCGGCCAATAGCAGGGATAACGCCACCTTGCTCGCCCAGGCGGATGCGGCGATGTATCTCGCCAAGGCCGGAGGACGAAACCGCTGCGTCGAATGGAGCAGTCTCGAAGCCGGCTATCCGCTCGGTCCGCGCCAGCGCGTGCTGAAGGCCGGAACCATTCTCTTCGACGACAGGCATTCACGGATCGACTGCACCATCCGGTCGCTGGGCGCCGATGGCGCGGCGGTTACGGTTTCGAATTCCGCTGGGATACCGCCGGAGCTCGTCCTGGTCGTTGCTGGCGACGGCTTCGAAACCAAGTGCCAGGTGGTGGCACGGGACCGGCAGAACCTCGAACTGGCTTTCGGATAAGCCTGTTCGCCCGTAGGCATAGATCACGACACATGATGAAGGGGCGCCGGTTGGGCGCCCCTTCTCGCATCTTCGCGCGGGATGTTATTCCGCGGCCGCTTCCAGGCCTTTCGGCGAAGGTGTCGCCTTGCCCTGGAACTTCCTGAACAGGAAGAAGTAGAGCTTGATGTACTGACCGACGAGAATGGCGTTCAGGATCGTGCCTTCACGGATGAACTTGACCTCTGCGAGGAAGAGCAGGCCGATACAGGCCGATAGAACCAACAGCGTGCAGTCGAAGCCGGTCTTGATGTTGCCCCACTTCCAGCCGGTGCGCTTGAAGATGGTGTTGACGAACATGTCGATCGGCATCAGCACCAGATTGGCGCGGATCATCAGGAAAAGGCCGAAAGCCAGCGCCGCATCGGCAAAGACCAGCAGCGCCACCCGCAGCGGATAGGCCTCGAGCTTGATGAACTCGGTGATCCCCAGGTTGAAGTCCAGGAAAACCGCGAGCACGAAGGCCGGGATCAGCGACGCGAAGTTCTTGAGCTTGAAGTCCTTGGGCAGGACCAGATAGGTCAGGAACAGCATGACCAGTTCGAGCATGAAGTTGTAGGTGCCCTGGCTGAAGGGCGGATAGACCAGCGTCATGGTCCGCGTCAGGCTGCTCTGGGGTGAAATGCCGATGCCGGCCCGGATCGCCAGGCTGACACCGAAGGTCAGCACATAGATGCCGACGACATACATGATCCAGCGCCGCGTCAGGCTACCGGTATCGACGATTTCGGCTTCCGCCGCATTGTGTGCCATTGTTTCCTCCCTAGAAACGATGCGGAGCTCCTTACCCCGCCTGCCCATCGCCCCCTCAGCGATGCGCTTTTAAATTTCTCGGCATGTCCGCCCATTGTCGCGGAAGCACGCCAATTTCCAGGCAGACGGACGCCGAAACGCCCGTCTGCTTTTTCTGAACGGCTCTAGGCCATGAAGCGGAAGCGATGCAACGAGATGAACAGGCTGAGCAGCTTGTTGACCACCGGTTCGCCTTCGTTGCGGTTGCCGAGAGCTTCGAGCGCCGCATCGATCGCCGCGGCACTGGCCGTCAGTTGCTCGACGCTCATGTTCGCCATGACCCCGTAGATCTCGAGCGGCATGACGGCCTTCTCCACCCTGTCCTCGGTGACGATGCAGGCACCGGCATGGCTATCGACCCGCTTGAGGCAATGGCACATCTCGGCGCTGTCCTGACCGACGACGACGAAATAGGGCTTCGGTGCCGGCCAGAAGGTGGCGACCGCGCCACGGTCGACGTGCACGCCCTTGAAAAGCCCGTTCACCACATGGCGCTTGCCGTCGGCATAGCGCTGGACAACCGACAGCCGGCTCAGCTTCTTGCCCTCATGCTCGGCAACGACCTTGCCGTCCTTCAGCGGAACCCAGATTTCCTGGTAGAATTTGGCGTGGCCGCGGCCGTAGACATCGAACAAATAGACCTTGGCCTGCGTGCCGTCTTCCGACACTTCCAGGGGCACTATATCCAGTTGCTCCGGCGAGAGATCAGCGAGGCCGGAAACGCCCTCCTTGCACATGCCGGAATAGTCAATGTCGGCATTCTTCAGCAGCTTGCGGTCTTTTGCGACCAGTTCGCCATCCTTGAACACGTAGAGCGGATTGATCTTCGACAGGCTGTCGGTCAAGACGATATCGGCGAAGCGGCCGGGCGTCAGCGAACCGATCTTGTCTTCCATGTGGAACGAGCGGGCGGTGTTGTAGGTCGCCATCTTGATCGCGTGGATCGGGTTGATGCCCATCTCGGCTGAGAGCGAAATGATCCAGTCCATGTGGCCCATGGTCAAAAGGCGCTCGATCGAAATGTTGTCGGTGCACAGCATGAAGTTGTCGGTCGGCCATTTGCGGTCGACGATCGCGCGCAACAGCACCTTTATCACCTCGCTGCTGCCGACCCCGAACTTGATGTGCGTCGGGAAGCCGTAGCGAATGCTCTTTTCGATGTCCTTCTCGTTCCAGACGTCGTGATTGTTGGAGACGCCGATCGCCGGCAGATAGTTGAGGATCATGTCGGAGAGCGCGGTGACGCCCCAGTGGCCGTTCATGAAGCCGCCCTTGGCGCGGACCCAGGCCGCCTTGCGGAAGTCGTCGTCATTGCCGGAGCTGTAGGTGAAGTGCTCGAACTCGCCGAGCCCGATCACCGGCTCCATCTTGAGCACGGCCTCGGTCACCGATGCCGCGGTCTTCTTGCCGGGCGCAAAGGCATAGAGCCGGTAGGGCAGCTGATCGTGATCCTTAAACAGGGCCTCGGCGGCTTCCACGCCTTCCTTGCCGGCGGCACTAAGCAGATCCAGGCATTCGGCATAGATCGTCGTCGTGCCGCAGGGCACCATCGCCTCGGCGAGCGCGGTCGGGTGCGCGAGTTGGGATTCGAAGTGGATATGCGCGTCGATCAGGCCGGGGATAGCATAGAGCCCTTTGCCGTCGAACACGTCCTTCACCTTCAGGACCGTCTCGTCCGGGTTCAGCGCGATGATGCGCTTGTCATAGACGAGAATGGACCCCTGGTAGACGGTCTCTCCGTGAACATCGAGGATGTTCAGGTTCTTCAAAAGAAGATCCGCCTCCCGCTCGCCGTTCAGGATGTCGAAGATGGCGCGCACCTTTTCGTAATGCGCGGCTTCAGTCTGGTTCACGAATAGTCCTCCACTTTCATAGTCGTCGGCACCTGCCGGTAACCCGCCATATTCAGCGGGTGCAGTGCCGGCAGCGCGTCTCTCGCCAACCATAAGAAGTTATTGCACCGCTTCCGAAAAGCAGTATTTTCTGCTCGTACCGTTCGCTTTTCGAGAACGATCAAATGGGGAAGACCATGCTGCATTCACGCGTGCTGCGCTATATCGACGAGGTGGCGCGCTCAGGCTCGATCCGCGGGGCGAGCGAACGGCTGAACGTCGCTGCCTCCGCCATCAACAAGCATGTGTTGCAGCTGGAGGAGGATATCGGCGAGCCGCTGTTCGAGCGGTTACCGCGCGGCCTCAGGCTGACGCCGGCCGGTGAAATCCTTGTCGCGCATGTGCGCCGGACCATGAAGGAATACAGCCAGGTCGAAGCCGAAATTCGCGACATCAAGGCACTGCAGAGCGGCGAGGTGATCATCGCCACCATGAACGGCCTTGCCGGCGGCATCGTGCCGAAGGTGGCGGCAAACTTCGGCGCACGCCATCCACGCCTCAAAATCACGATCCGGGTGATGTTTGCCCGCGAGATCGTTCAGGCGGTGGCCGATGGCGAGGCCGATCTCGGCTTTGCCTTCAGTCTCCCGCCGACGCCGCAGGTCGAGACACTCTGGAAGATGGACACCCGCCTCGGCGCGGTCGTTGCTCCGGAACACCCGCTCGCCGGCATGGAATCATTGCCGCTGGCCTACTGCCAGCCCTACCCGCTGATCTTTGCCGACAAGTCGATGCAGATCCATGGCATCGTCGCCGACGCCTTCGCTGAGGCCGGGCTGGCAGTCGAGCCGAGCTATCTCACCAATTCCATCGAGGCGATGAAGTTCCTGGCGGCCGCCGGCGACGGCATCGCCTTCCTCAGCAAGTTCGACATTACCGAGGAACAGCGAAACGGCGTGCTGACCTACCTGCAGATTCGCGACCGGACCTTCGCAAAGAACGTGCTTTCGCTGGTGCAGCGCGAAAGGCGCGGCCACGGTCTCGCCGCCGCCATGTTTGCCGAAGAGATCATCCGGGCCTTGCGGGCGACGATGGAATAGCCGGCTCCCCTGTTTGGGACAGATACGGCCTCGCTCCCCTCGTCAGAGCTGGATCCAGGCCGTTTTCAGATCGGTGTATTTGTCGAGTGCGTGCAGCGACTTGTCGTGACCGTTGCCAGATTGCCTGACGCCACCGAGTGGCACTGTGTTGTCGGCGCCGCCATAGGTATTGACGTGCACCACGCCGGCGCGGATGCCGCGCACCATGCGATGGGCCCGCGACAGATTTGCGGTCCAGACGGCGGACGCGAGACCGTAGTCGGTCGCATTGGCGATCGTCAGCGCCTCCGCTTCGTCGTCGAACGGGATGATCGCGAGCACAGGCCCTAAGACCTCCTCCTTCGCCAGCTTCATTTCGGGCCGAACGTCGAAAACGGTCGGCTGCATGTAGAAGCCGCCGCTCTCTTCGAGGATACGTTTGCCGCCGGAGCGCAGCCTTGCGCCCTCCGCCTCCGCCTCGCCAACGAATTTCAGGTTCTTTGCGAGCTGGGCTTCGCTGGAGATCGCTCCTGCTTCGGTCGCGAGAAGCAACGGGTCGCCGACCTTCATCGACGCCGCGATCGCGGCCACCTCCTCGGCGAAGGCCTCTTGGATGGAGCGTTCGACCAGAAGCCTGGAGCCGGCTACGCAGACCTGGCCGGAATTGCGGAAGATGCCATAGGCGGAAATGCGCGCGGCTTGGTCGAGGTCGGGTGCGTCGGCAAAGACGACGTTCGGTGACTTGCCGCCGAGTTCGAGATAGACGCGCTTCAGGTTCGAGCGCGCGGAATATTCGAGCAGCCGACGCCCGACGCCACCTGAGCCGGTAAAGGCCAGAACATCGATATCGCCATGCAGACCGATCGCCTCGCCCGTCGTCGCGCCGCGACCGGTCACGACATTCAAGACACCCTCTGGCAGGCCGGCCTCGGCGCAGATCTCAGCGAGCCTGAGCAGGCTGAGCGAGGCGCCCTCGGCCGGTTTCAGCACCACCGAATTGCCGGCGGCGAGCGCCGGCGCGATCTTCCAGGCGCCGATCATCAGCGGGAAATTCCAGGGCACGATCGCGGCGACCACGCCGATCGGTTCGCGGTGCACGAGACCGAGAATATTGTCTGCCGTCGGAGCGATTTCGCCATAGACCTTATCGAGCGCCTCGGCATAGTAGCGGAAGGTGCCGGCGGCACTGCCGGGCTCCGCTTTCAGCGCCATCGAGATTTCGGTGCCATTGTCGCGTACGCCGAGAACCGCCAGTTCCAGCGCCTGCGCCTCGATGATCTCGGCAATGTGCGTCAGAACCTTTTTGCGCTGGGCCGGGGCAGCCTTCGACCAGCTTCCCTTTTCGAAAGCGGCGCGGGCGGCCTGGACCGCAGCATCGACATCAACGGCTGCCGCGTCGGCGATCGTCGTCAGATGCCTGCCGTCGATCGGCGAGACGACATCGAGGTTTTGACCGGAGAGGCTCTCCTGCCAACGCCCCCCGATGAACAATTTTTGGGCCGCAACGGGCAGGTTGCGCAATTGATCGATCTTGTCCTGCATCGTGTCCTGTCCCGTTTGGTTTGCAGGGATGGCGGCGGGCCGCCATCCCCAAAAGCGATATTCCCGAAAGATCAGATCTCCTGGCCGGCGCCCAGGCGAGCAAATTCGAGCGGGTTACCCGATTTCAGCGAGGCCGCGAGTGCAAGACCGATGACCCCGAAGATCACGACGAGCCCCGGCAAGAACACAGCGAGCATGCCGGTGGCGCCGGCGAGATCGCCGAAATTGGCCGCGATCGCGATGATGACGGCAACGAGGATCAGACCGGTGACGACAGGAATGACCTTGGTGACCAGCGGGTTCGTTTCAAGCCCGGGATTGCGGTTGAAGAAGGCGACGATCGCAAAGGCGGTAAAGGCCATCAGCGTCATCACCGCAAGCGTGCCGACGTTGGTCAGCCAGGAGAACAGCGCCAGCACCGGGTCCTGACCCGTTGCCGCAAAGAGCGCGACGACTAAAACGGCAATAACCGTCTGGATCAGCGAGCCGACATGCGGGCTGTGGTAGACAGGATGTGTGACGCCGAGTGAGGCGGGCAGCAGCCGCTCGCGGCCGGCAACGTAGAGATAGCGGGCGACACCGTTGTGGAACGCCAGCACGCCGGCAAAGAGGCTGGTGACGAAGAGCACGTTCATCAACGGCGGGAGCCAGCCGCCGGTATAACGTTCGGCGAGGCCGAAGAGGAAGGTGGTCGGATCGGCGAGGCCCTGCAGTTCCGGCACCAGCTTGTCGGCACCAGCGGCGTTCACCATCAGCCAGGACGTGAACATGTAGAAGATGCCGATGATCAGAACCGAGATATAGGTCGCACGCGGCACGGTCTTTTCCGGATCGCGGGCTTCCTCGCTGTAGATCGTCGTCGCTTCGAAACCGATGAAGGCGGCGAAGCAGAAGAGAATGCCGATCGACGGCGAACCGGAGAGGATCGCCGAGGGCGTGAACGAAACCGTCGTCAATCCGCCGTCGCCGCCCTTGGCGAGGATCGCGACGTCGATGACGAGCACGACCAGATATTCAAGGATGACGAGGACAGTCAGCACCTTGGCGGAGAGATCGACGCGGCGATAGCCGAGAATGCCGACCGCAGCGATGCCGATAAAGGTCCAGACCCACCAGGGCAGATCGATCCCCAAGCCGGCGAAAAGCCCCGCCGTTGCCGCGCCGAAGAGGCCGAAGACGCCGATCTGCATGGCGTTATAGGCAAGGATCGCGATCATCGCCGCGGCACCGCCCATCAGCCCGCCGAGGCCCTGTGCCGTATAGGCATAGAAGGCGCCGGCATTGCGGATGTGCCGAGCCATGGCGACATATCCGACCGAGAACAGAAGCAGGATCGCGGTGACGACCAGGAAAGTGCCGGGAATGCCCGCACCGTTTCCGAGCATCATCGACAATGGAACGCCGCCGGCAACCGCGGTCAGCGGTGCAGCGGCGGAAACGACGAGAAAGGTGACGGCGCCGACGCCGAGGGCGTTCTTGCGCAATTGGTTCGCCCCGGTCACGGGCGCAGGCGAATTGGTCATGGTCTTGGCTCCCCTTGCTGGCGCGAACGCCTTTTCGCCTCCGGTCCTTTTCTCCGGCGGCTGCTCCCTGAAGCGGGACTGGAGGCGCGGGGCTTGCTTTTTGTCTTTGCCGCGCAAGTCTTTCGGTTCATTATTTGAACCTTAGCTTCAAATATAGACTTGCAAATTGCATCTGGCCCTGTCAAGTTATTTCGCATGTTAAGTATCTCGACCCCAGTCAACCAGGAGAGCGGGTCTACCGCTCCTTAGGAGGGAACAGGCGAGAGGACTGACGGGCGCTCGACAACGGAGGAATGGATGAGCACCATCGGTAAGGCCCTGACTTTGCTCGACGCGATCTCGCGCCTGGAGAAGGAAGCGGGCTTGAGCGACATCGCCCGCCACTGCGGGCTCGACAAGGCGACGGCGCGGCGCTTCCTCGTCGAACTGGAAAAACACGGCTTCGTCGAGCAGGACATGGAGACGCGCCGCTATCGGCTGGGCGGCGCGCCGGTTCGGTTGGCCCGTATCCGCGAGGCGCGCTTTCCCTATCTGAGCGTAGCGACACCTTTTGCGCGGGAACTCGCAAGCCTTGCGGGCGAGACCGTCCACCTCTCGGAGTACGCAGCCGGCCGCCTCTCGACCATTCATGTAGAAGACTCGCAGCGGGCGCATCGTGTCATCGTCGACGTCGGCAGCCTCCTGCCCTTCCATGCGACCGCGTCCGGCCTCGGCTTTCTCGCCTTCTGCCCGCAGAAGGATATCGATGCGGCCCTGTCGGCGCCGCTTCAAGCCTACACGGACCACACGCTGACCGATCAAGCGGCGCTCCGCCAGACACTCGGCGAGACGCTCCGGCGCGGCTACTCGATCTGCCATCACGGGCTTGAGACCGGCGTTGTCAGTGTCGCCGCCCCGATCCGTGCGCCCGGCAGCACGCCGGTCGGCGCCATCGCCATCGCGGCACCCGCCACGCGAGCCGACAAGGAGACGGTGGAACAGATGGGCCGCGCCGCAATGGCTGCGGCAAGACGCATTTCCGAAAGACTTTTCGGGTTGGAGCAGGTTGCTGCCGATCCGCTGGCAAGGAGGGCCGGCTGATGAATGCAATGAACCGTCTCCCCAATATCCTGGTCGTGGGTACGGGAGACACCAAATGCGACGAACTCCAGTTCATGGCGTCCGTCATCCGCGAAGCCGGCGGACTGCCTGTGATGATGGATGTCAGCATTCTAGGCGACCCGCCCTATCAGCCTGAATACTCGCGCCACGACATTGCCGAAGCGGCCGGCGTCACCATCGCAGCAATTGCCGCCAGCGGCGACGAACACAGCGCAATGGCGCTGATGGCGGAGGGCGCAGCAGCCCTTACCCGTTCGCTCTACGAGGCCGGCCAGGCCGATGGGGTCATCATTCTCGGCGGCTCGATGGGCACAGATCTGGCGCTCGACGTCGCTGCCGCCCTGCCGCTCGGCGTGCCGAAATTCATCGTCTCGACGATCGCCTATTCGCATCTGCTGCCACCCGAGCGCATCGCGCCTGATCTGATGATGATCCTGTGGGCGGGCGGGCTCTACGGGCTCAACAGCATCTGCCGCTCGGTGCTCTCGCAGGCCTCCGGCGCGGTTGTCGGTGCCGCCCGGTTCGGTACAAAGCCGGATGGATCGCGGCCACTGATCGGCATGACTTCGCTCGGCTCGAGCTGCCTCAAATACATGAAGTACCTGAAGCCCGAGCTCGAGCGCCGCGGCTACGACGTCGCCGTCTTCCATTCGACCGGCATGGGCGGGCGCGCCTTCGAGGCGATCGCGGCCGAGAAGGGTTTCACTGCCGTCTTCGATTTCTGCATCCAGGAGGTCAGCAACCACCATCACGGCACGGTCGTCACTTCAGGGCCGGACCGGCTGGAGAATGCCGGACGCTCCGGCATCCCCCAGATTGTCGCGCCCGGTGCCATCGACATGGTCGACCTGCCGGCCTGGCAACCGGTTCCTGAAACCTTCGCCGGCCGTCCCTATCACGCCCACAATCGGCTGCTCGGCTCGGTGACCACCTCGTCGGAAGGGCGGCGCGAGATCGCTCGCGTCATCGGCGGCAAACTTGCCGGCACCGGCGCTGAAGTCGCCTTCATCCTGCCGCTTCGGGGCATTCAGGAATGGGACCAGCCGGACGAGCCGCTGCATGAGCCGGAAGCCCTCGATGCCTTCATCGACGAGATGCGCCGGTCCATCCCGTCGGGCGTCGCACTGCATGAGGTCGACAGCCACATCAATGCGCCGGAATTCTCGAAAGCAGCACTTGCGATCTTCGACGACTGGGTAGCGCGCGGCATCGTGCCCGAGGGCCGGCCATGACGAAGAACATGACCGACAAGGCATTGATCCTCGACTTCGGCGGCGTCGTCACCCGCACGCTGTTTGAGACCCACGACATCACGGAACGTGCGCTCGGCCTGGCGACGGGCACACTCACATGGCGCGGTCCCTTCGACCCGGCGACCGATCCGCTCTGGGCGGCCATGCAACGGCGCGAGATCACCGAACGGGACTACTGGACGACCCGGACTCGCGAGGTCGGTCTCCTGCTCGGCGAAGACTGGAGCGACATGAAGACCTTCGTGCAGCGGGCGCGTGGAGCCGAGCCGGAACTCGTGCTCAGGCCCGAAGCACGGGACGGGATCCTCGCCGCCCACAGGGCCGGCATCCGGCTCGCGATCCTCTCCAACGAGCTCGACCTCTTCTATGGCGTCGCGTTCCGCGAGCGCTTCCCTTTGATCGAACTCTTCGAGACGATCGTCGACGCCACCTACACCCACATCCTGAAGCCCGATCCGCGCGCTTACGAACTGGTGCTGAGCCAGCTTAATTTGCCGCGCGAAGCCTGCGTCTTCGTGGATGACCAGTTGAAGAACATCGAGGGTGCGCGGGCCGTCGGCCTGCCTCACGTCCATTTCGACGTCACCCGACCCGCTGAAAGCTACGCCAGAGCGCTTCGGATGCTCGGCCTCGAACTGACAGGAGCATGACCATGCGCGAGACCAACTTCCTTATCGAGAACAATGCCCGCCACCTCTGGCATCCGATGGCGCACCCGGCCGAGATGCAGGCGACGCCGCCGCGCATCATCAATGCCGGCGAAGGCGTCGAGATCGTCGACATCCACGGCAAGAAGGTGCTCGATGCGGTCGGTGGTCTCTGGAACGTCAATCTCGGCTATTCCTGCGAGTCGGTGAAAGAGGCGATCCGCCGCCAGCTCGACGACCTGCCCTACTATTCGACCTTTCGCGGCACCACCAATTCGCCGCTGATCGAGCTTTCCTACGAACTCGCCGAATGGTTTCGCGAAGATGGCCTCACGAGATCCTTTTTCACCTCGGGCGGTTCGGATTCGGTCGAGACCTGCCTGCGGCTTGCCCGTCAGTACCACAAGCTCAACGGCCAGCCGGAGCGCACGAAGTTCGTCGCGCTGAAAAAGGGTTATCACGGCACCCATTTCGGCGGCGCCTCGGTCAACGGCAACGCCAATTTCCGTCGCAACTACGAACCGCTCCTGCCCGGCGTCTATCATCTGCCGGCGCCCTACACCTACCGCAACCCCTTCGACACGACCGATGGTGCAGCGATAGCCAAGGGCATCGCCCGGCTGTTCGAAGACGAGATCGCCTTCCAGGGCGCCGACACGATCGCAGCACTGATCATGGAACCGGTGCTCGGCGCCGGCGGCGTGATCGTGCCGCACGAAACCTTCATGCCACTGATGCGCGACATCTGCGACCAGCACGGCATCCTCTTGATCGCCGACGAGGTGATCACCGCCTTCGGCCGCACCGGCGCCTGGACAGGCTCGCGCCTCTGGGGCGTGAAGCCGGATTTCATGTCGACCGCCAAGGCGATCACCAACGGCTATTATCCGTTCGGCGCCGTCATGATCGCCGACAAGGTGGCTGAGGCCTTCGAAAGCAACAAGACGGCCGCCGGATCGATCGGCCATGGCTACACCTACTCCGGCCATCCTGTCGGTGCGGCCGCAGCGCTCGCAACGCTGAAGGAGACGCGCAAGCAGAACGTGGCGGCGAATGCCGGTGCCCGCGGCGAGGAACTGATCGCCGGCCTCGAAGCGCTGAAAGCCCGGCACGAACTGATCGGCGACGTGCGCGGCAAGGGTCTGATGTGCGCGCTCGAACTGGTCTCGGACCGGGAGAAGAAGACCGCTGCGGCGAAGGATATGGTGCAAAAGGTCCAGGACGTGACCTATGACGCCGGCGTCATGGTGCGCACGTCAGGCGCCAATGTCATCCTATCGCCGCCGCTCGTCATCACCGCTGGCGATGTCACCCGCATTTTGACGGCGCTCGACGCCGGCCTCACCGCCGCACGGGGATAAACCATGGCCGACAACGCGGATCTGATCGCGCGCCGCGAGCGGCTGCTCGGGCGCAACATGTCACTGTTCTACGAGGAGCCGGTGCATCTGGTGCGCGGCGAAGGCGTCTGGCTCTTCGACGCCGATGGCCGCCGCTATCTCGACTGCTACAACAACGTGCCGCATGTCGGCCATTGCCACCCGCGGGTGACCGAGGCGATTACCCGGCAGGCCTCGACCCTCAACACCCACACGCGCTATCTGCATGAGGGCATTCTCGACTATGTCGAGCGGTTGACGGCCACCTTCGACGCGAGCCTCGACACGGCGATCCTGACCTGCACCGGCAGCGAGGCGAACGACGTGGCGTTGCGCATGGCTCAGGCCGTGACCGGCAAGACCGGGGTCATCGCCACCGACCACACCTATCACGGCAACACGGCGGCCGTGTCGCAGCTTTCGACCCGCATGCCACCGGTCGGCGGGTTCGGCGGCCATGTCCGCCACGTACCGGCACCCGACAGCTACCGGCCGCTCGGCGGCGAACCGGGTGCGGCCTTTGCCGCGGCGTTTACCGCCAAGGTGGAGGAGGCGATCGCCTCGCTGCGGGAAAGCCCTTTCGGCTTCTCGGCGCTGATCATCGACCCCTTCTTCGCCAATGAGGGCTTTCCGGAGTTGCCAGCGGGATTTCTCGAAGGCGCGGTTGCCGCGGTCAGAACGGCCGGCGGCCTCGTCATTGCCGATGAAGTCCAGCCGGGGTTCGGCCGCACCGGCGGCCATATGTGGGGACACCAGAAGGCGGGTATCGTTCCCGATATCGTCACGCTCGGAAAGCCGATGGGTAACGGCCACCCGATCGGCGGCGTGGTCGCAGGCGCCGACACGCTCAACGCGTTCCGCAAGGCGTTTCGCTACTTCAACACCTTCGGCGGCAACCCCGTATCCTGCGCTGCCGCAATGGCGGTGCTCGATGCGATCGAAAGCGAGAAGCTGATCGAGAACGCCGCCGCCGTGGGTGCTTACGCCAAGGCGGGTCTCGCGCGGCTTGCGGACAAACATGACGTGATCGGCGACATCAGGGGCAACGGCCTTTTCTTCGGTGCCGAACTCGTCACTGATCGCAGCGAGAAAACACCGGCGAGCGATCTCGCGACCAAGGTGATCAACGGCATGCGGGAGCGCGGCGTGCTGATGGGCAAGCTCGGCATCCACCAATGCACGACGAAAATCCGGCCGCCGATGCCGTTTACCCGCGACAACGCCGATTTCATGCTGTCGATGCTCGACGACGTGCTCTCGGGCCTGTGAGCGGCTGATGACCGCAGACCTGCCCAAACCCTTTCGAGACGCGCTCGACAACCGGGCGCGTCAGGCACTCGCCCATTGGGGCGTCGCCGACCAACGGCCGGAACTGTTGAAGTATCGGGAAAATGCGGTATTTCGCGTGCGCCTCCCTGACGGGCGTCCGGCGGCGCTGCGTCTGCACCGCGCCGGCTATCATGGCGAAGCGGCGCTACGCTCGGAACTGCAATTTATGGCAGCACTCGGCGATGGCGGTCTCGCGGTGCCGCGGCCGATCGCAGCGGCGGACGGACGCCTGCTTGTCGCCCTGCCTGACGCCGGCGATTTTACCGCGCAGCACGCCGATATCATCGGCTGGATGGACGGACAGGCGCTCGGCGAAAGCGGAAAGCCGCTGTCCCACAGGCCCGAAAAGCTCGGTGCGATCTTCTCGGCACTCGGCGCCACCATGGCCGAGATGCACGATATCGCCGACCGCTGGACGCCGCCGAGAGGGTTCTGGCGTGCAGCTTGGGATGGCGACGGCCTGCTCGGCGAGCGACCGCTTTGGGGACGTTTCTGGGACTGCAACGCCCTGTCTTCGACGCAGGCAGCAGCGCTTTCAGCGTTGCGCCATGATCTTCGGCAAAGGCTGACGACGCTGCCCGCTCAGGATTTCGGATTGATCCATGCGGATCTGGTTCGGGAAAATGTGCTCGTCGGCGAAAGGGGCATAGTCTTCATCGATTTCGACGATGCCGGCTACGGTTTTCGCCTGTTCGACATCGCCACCGCACTTCTGAAGAACCGGCGCGAACCTGCCTATGAGGCGATCGAGGATGCGCTGATCTCAGGCTATCGAAGCCGCCGTGCCCTGCCGGACGAAGCGCTTTCCTGCCTGCCGCTGTTTCTCGTGCTTCGCAGCCTCACCTATATCGGCTGGTTTGCCTCGCGGCCGGAGTTGCCCGCAGCGCGCGAGCGCGTCCTGCGTTATGCCGACGAGACGCTGACGCTTGCCGAAGAAACAGGCATCCGATGATCAGGGCGCCGTCGAAGCACTCAGTCGTTGAGACTGGCGAGCTCATCGAGCATATCGAGCAGGACCTCGACGCGCTCGTGGCCGTAGCGAGCTTCGAGCTCCTCGTAGATCGCGCGGCTTTCCGGGCTGACATCTGCGATCACCCGCATGCCCTCCGGCGCGATCTCGAGCAGAACGCGCCGGCCGTCGTCGGCGTCCTTGTGCTTGGTGATCAGGCCGCGCTCCTCGAGCGAGCGGATGATGCGCGTCAGGCTCGGCGCCAGGATGAAGGCCTTGTCGGCCATCTCGGACGCGTCGACCCGGCCGGCTTCGGCGAGAATGCGGATCACCCGCCACTGCTGCTCGGTAATGTCGTGGCGGGCGAGCATCGGGCGGAAATGCGCCATGACAGCTTCGCGCGCCCGCAGAAGCGCGATCGGCAACGATCGGCGCGTATTGTGCGGCAAAAGGGCGTCGGGACCGAGATCGGTCTTGGTTTTCTCACGGCTCATGGGCGTTCTATCGGACATTTTCCTTCGTTCCGCAATCGGCAGGCAGGGGCAGCTGCCTTGCGCCGCTTGACACCGCCATCAATTTCATTAACGTGTTAAATATATGAGAGCGCATCGGGAGGAAAGATGCCGCACCTGACAATCGAATACTCCGCCAATCTCGACGACCGCGTCGACTTTGCGAGGTTGTGCCGCACGATCCACGCGACCATCCTCGGCACCGGCCTTTTCGAGCTCGGCGCCGTCCGGGTGCGCGCGATCCAGAGCCGCAACTATGCGATCGCCGACCTTTTGCCGGAGAACGGCTTCGTCGACATGTCCTTCCGCATCGGCCGTGGGCGCACAGAGGCCGAGAAGAAGGCGACCGGCGAGGCGATCTTCAAGGCCGTCAGCGACGAACTTTCCGAGCTTTTCGCCACGCCGCATTTCGCCCTCAGCCTCGAGATCCGCGAGATCGACCCGGAGCTGAGCTGGAAGAAAAACGCCATTCACCCCAGGCTGCGCGCCTCCAACGGCTAAGCGCGACCCCCCTCAAAAAGACGGCAGTGCGCGACAAGATCTGCGCCAGCATCGGAGAACATCATGTCCAAGCTCGATGAAAACCTCGCCAAGGCGGAACGCTACCTCGCCCGCTTCAAGAGCGAAGGCGTGCTCAACCACATCAACGGTGACGCCGTTCCTTCGCTTGACGGCGAGACCTTCGAGACGATCTCGCCGATCGACCTGAAACCGCTGGCGAAGATCGCGCGCGGCAAGGCAGCCGATATCGACCGCGCCGCCAGGGCCGCGAAAGCCGCCTTCGCCGAATGGGCGTCCATGCCCGGCGATACGCGCAAGAAGCTGCTGCATAAAATTGCCGATGCGATCGTCGCGCGCGCCGAGGAAATCGCTTTCGTTGAGTGCGTGGATACCGGACAATCGCTGAAGTTCATGGCCAAGGCAGCGCTGCGCGGTGCGGAAAACTTCCGCTTCTTTGCCGACCGGGCGCCTGAGGCGCGCGACGGCAAGATGCTCCGAGGCGGAAACCAGATCAACATGACGACGCGCGTGCCGATCGGCCCGGTCGGCATCATCACGCCGTGGAACACGCCGTTCATGCTCTCGACCTGGAAGATCGCGCCAGCGCTCGCCGCCGGCTGCACAGTCGTCCACAAGCCGGCGGAATTCTCGCCGCTGACCGCACGGCTGCTGCTGGAGATCGCCGAGGAGGCCGGGCTGCCAAAGGGTGTCTGGAATCTGGTCAACGGTTTTGGCGAAGACGCCGGCCGGGCGCTGACCGAACACCCCGATATCAAGGCGATCGGCTTCGTCGGTGAAAGCCGCACCGGCTCGATGATCATGAAGCAGGGTGCCGAGACACTGAAGCGCGTCCATTTCGAACTCGGCGGCAAGAACCCGGTGATCGTCTTTGCCGATGCCGATCTCGAACGCGCCGCCGATGCCGCCGTCTTCATGATCTATTCGCTGAACGGCGAGCGCTGCACCTCGTCCTCGCGTCTTCTCGTCGAAGACAGCATCTATGATCGGTTCACCGCGCTCGTCGCCGAAAAAGCCAAACGCATCAAGGTCGGTCATCCGCTCGACCCGGAAACCGTTGTCGGTCCGCTCATTCATCCGGTTCACGAAAAGAAGGTGCTCGATTACATCCGCATCGGCCGCGAGGAAGGTGCGACCATTGCTGCCGGCGGCGAGAAATTCGATGGTCCGGGCGGCGGCTGCTATGTGACCCCGACGCTCTTTACCGGCGCCAATAACGGCATGCGCATTGCCCAGGAAGAAATCTTCGGGCCGGTGCTGACCGCGATCCCGTTCAAGGACGAGGCGGAAGCACTGGCGCTTGCCAACGACACGCAATACGGCCTGACCGGCTATCTCTGGACGTCCGACGTCACTCGTGCCTTCCGCTTTACCGACCATCTGGAAGCCGGGATGATCTGGGTGAACTCGGAAAACGTGCGCCACCTGCCGACACCGTTCGGCGGCGTCAAGAGCTCGGGCATCGGCCGCGACGGCGGCGACTGGTCGTTCGATTTTTACATGGAAACCAAGAACATCGCCTTTGCCAGCTCGGCGCATGCGATCGCCAAGCTCGGCGGCTGAGCGCGCTGGCAGAAATTTCTGGAGGAGACATCAATGCCCTTGCCGAAACCGAACCTTCACCCGCCCTTCAACATCGTGCGGCTGAGCCATGTGGAGCTCGCGGTCACCGATCTCGCCAAATCCCGCGCCTTCTATGTCGACGTGCTCGGCCTGCAGGTGACCGACGAGACGGCTGACACCATCTATCTGCGGGCCATGGAGGAGCGCGGCCACCACTGCATCATCCTCAAGAAGGCGGCAACGGCAGAGGCGCGCGACCTCGGCTTCAAGGTCTTTGGTGACGAAGACCTCGAAAAGGCGGCGCATTTCTTCAAGGCCAGGGACCTGCGGATCGAGTGGATCGAGCGCCCCTACCAGTCACGCACCTTTCGAACCCGTGACCCGCAGGGCATCCCGCTCGAATTCTATTCGAAGATGGATCGCCTGCCGCCGATCCACCAGAAATATGCGCTCTATCGCGGCGTGAAGCCACTGCGCATCGACCATTTCAACTGCTTCTCGCCAGACGTCGACGAGGCCGTCGCCTTCTACAACGAGATCGGTTTCCGCGTCACGGAGTATACTGCCGACGAGGAGACCGGCCGCCTCTGGGCCGCCTGGACCCACCGCAAGGGCGGCGTGCACGACATCGCCTTCACCAACGGTCGCGGCCCGCGGCTGCACCACACCGCCTTCTGGGTGCCGACGCCGCTCAACATTATCGACCTGCTCGACCTGATGTCGACCTCCGGCTGGCTTACCAACATCGAGCGCGGCCCCGGCCGACACGGCATCTCCAACGCCTTCTTCCTCTATGTGCGCGATCCGGACGGCCATCGCATCGAGATCTATTGCTCCGACTACCAGACCGTCGATCCCGATCTCGAACCGATCAAGTGGGACCTGAAGGACCCGCAGCGCCAGACGCTCTGGGGCGCGCCGGCACCGAAATCCTGGTTCGAGGAAGGCAGCGCCTTTGCCGGTGCCGAGGCGAGGGACTCGATCCTGAAAGCCCAACCGATCGTCGCGCCTTGACGGTTTGGAGATAAGGGTCGGGTAGAGCCAGAGAGCAGGCGGGAGGACGCAAATGGATGAGAAAAGTTTCGGCGAATGGTCGCTGAAGGCGGCGAAATGGGGTGCCGACTATCGGGCGTCGCTCCGCGACCGGCCGGTGCGGGCGCAGACGGCACCGGGGGCGATTGCCGCCCAGATCCCGGCGCAGCCGCCGCGCACAGGCGAGGACATGCAGGCGATCTTCGAGGACTTCGAAAAGATTATCCTGCCCGGCATGACCCATTGGCAGCATCCGCGTTTCTTCGCCTATTTCCCCGCCAACGCCGCCCCCGTCTCCGTCGTCGCCGAATATCTCGTCACCGCCATGGCGGCGCAGTGCATGCTCTGGCAGACCTCGCCGGCGGCGACAGAGCTCGAAACCAAGGTGATCGACTGGCTGCGCCAGGCGATCGGGCTGCCTGAAGGCTTCTCCGGGGTAATCCAGGATTCGGCGTCCTCGGCGACACTCTCGGCCGTGCTTGTCATGCGCGAGAAGGCGCTCGGCTGGAACGGCAACAAGAAGGGCCTCGCCAGCCAGCCACAGCTGCGCATCTATTCCTCCGATCAGGTTCACACCTCGATCGACCGGGCGATCTGGGTCTCGGGGATCGGCGGAGAGAACCTCGTGCGCATCCCCGCGAAGGGACCGCGACGCGCGATGGATGCCGGCGCCCTTGAAGCGGCGATCCTTAAGGACAAGGCGGCGGGCTTGTTGCCGGCCGGCGTGATCGCCTGCACGGGCGGCACGAGCACCGGCGCCTGCGACGACATTGCCGAGGTCGTGCGGGTCGCGCATTCGCACGGTCTCTATGTCCATGTCGATGCCGCCTGGGCCGGTGCCGCGATGATCTGCGAGGAGTTTCGCGAGCTCTGGGCCGGCGTCGAGAGTGCGGACTCCGTCGTCTTCAATCCGCACAAATGGCTGGGCGCGCAATTCGACTGCTCGGCGCATTTCATCCGCAGCCCGGACGATCTGGTGAAAACGCTGGCGATCCAGCCGGAATATCTGAAGACACACGGCCGCGACGGCATCATCAACTATTCCGAATGGACGATCCCGCTCGGGCGGCGCTTCCGCGCGCTGAAGCTTTGGTTCCTTTTGCGCTTCCACGGCCTTGATGGCCTGCAGACGATGATCCGCAACCACGTGCGCTGGTCGGAGCGGCTGGCGGAGCGGCTTGCCGCGCACAAGGATTTCGAGATCGTCACCGAACCCATGCTGTCGCTGTTTTCGTTCCGCCATCTGAGCGCGGCAGATGCGGACGCCCACACCATCGCGCTCGTCAACGCGATCAACGATGACGGCCGCATCTATCTGACCCAGACCCGCGTCGATGGGCGCGTCGCGATCCGGTTCCAGGCGGGCCAGTTCGACATGACTGAGGCGGATGCGGAAACGGCTTTCGAGGTGATCACCGAGGTCGCCGGCGCACTGGGCGAACATCAGAAGAAAACGGGAGCCACCCGATGAACCTTCCCCGTTTCGTAACATTCTCAGCCGGCGAAAGGCGCGGCTACGGCCTCATTTCCGGCAATGGTGTCATCGACCTGTCGAAGCGGCATGGATCGACCGTTCCGACGCTGCGCGAAGTGATCGAAGCCGGCGCCCTTGTCCGGCTTGCCGATGAAGCGGCGGGACTGCCGGCCGACCTTTCGCTCGACGATATCCGCTACGAGATCCCCATACCGGCGCCGGAAAAGATCATCTGCGTCGGCGTCAACTTTCCCGACCGCAACGAGGAATACAAGGACGGGCAGGCGGCGCCCGCCAACCCGTCGCTGTTCATCCGCTTTCCACGCTCGTTTACCGGCCACCGCCAGCCGCTGATCCGTCCGCCCGAAAGCCCGCAGCTCGATTACGAAGGCGAGATCGTCATCGTCATCGGCAAGAGCGGGCGCCGCATTCCCGAGGCAAGCGCGCTCGATCATATCGCCGCACTTTCGCTCTGCAATGAAGGCACGATCCGCGACTGGGTGCGCCATGCCAAGTTCAACGTCACGCAGGGCAAGAACTTCGACCGCACCGGATCGATCGGCCCCTGGCTGGTGCCTTTCACCGACGAGGCCCAGCTTGCCGACATCAAGCTGGAAACCCGCGTGAACGGCGAGGTTCGCCAGCAGGACCGCACCAGCCGGATGATCTTCTCCTTCCGCAAGATCATCAATTACGTCTCCACCTTCACGACGCTGGTGCCCGGCGACGTCATCGTCACCGGCACGCCAACCGGCGCCGGTGCCCGGTTCGATCCGCCAATCTGGCTGAAGCCCGGTGATGTCGTCGAGGTCGAGGCCGAAGGCATTGGCACGCTCATCAACCCTGTCGCCGACGAGGCCTGAACCATGCTCGACAAGAACCAGATCGAGGCAGCCGCGACGGCACTCGATACCGCCGAACGCGAACGCGTCCAGACCGGGCTGCTGTCGCTCCAGCACCCCGAGATGACCATGGACGACGCCTATGCGGTGCAGGCCGCGTGGGTGAAGAAGAAGATCGCCGCCGGACGCCGGGTGATCGGCTGGAAGATCGGCCTCACCTCCAAGGCGATGCAATATGCGCTCAACATCGACATCCCCGATTCCGGCGTGCTCTTCGATGACATGCTGTTTGAGGACGGCGCGCGCATTCCCGGCAATCGTTTCATTCAGCCGCGCATCGAGGCCGAGATCGCCTTCGTGATGAAGGCGCCGCTCGCAGGCCCCAACGTCACCGTCTTCGACGTCTTGAACGCCACCGACTATGTGACGCCGGCGCTCGAAATCCTCGACACGCGGATCCTGCGCGTCGATCCGGAAACGAAGAAGGCGCGCACCATCGTCGATACCATCTCGGACAATGCCGCCAATGCCGGCATCGTGCTTGGCGGAAGGCAGATGCGGCCCGATGCGATCGACATGCGCTGGATGGGCGCGATCGTCTCGCGCAATGCCGAGGTCGAAGAGACAGGACTGGGCGCCGGCGTGCTCAACCACCCGGCCCGCGGCATCACCTGGCTCGCCAATCGCCTGGCAAACTATGGCGACCGCATCGAGGCCGGCCAGATCGTGCTTGCCGGCTCCTTCATTCGCCCGGTCGAGGCCCGCCACGGCGACACCATCGTCGCCGATTTCGGCCCGTCCGGCACCGTCAGTTGCTTCTTCGAATAGGACCGCCCATGCCCGCTCTCCGCAATCCGTTCAAACAGGCGCTTGCCGAAAAGCGCCCGCAGATCGGCCTCTGGCTGGCGCTCGCCAATCCCTATACCGCCGAAATCTGCGGCGGCGCCGGGTTCGACTGGCTGCTGCTTGACGCCGAGCATGCGCCGAACGATGTGCCGCTTCTAGCGGCGCAGCTTCAGGCGCTCGCCGCGTCAGCAAGCCATGCGATCGTCCGCCCGCCGATCGGCGAAACCTGGATGATCAAGCAGATCCTCGACATCGGCGCGCAGACGCTGCTGGTGCCGATGGTTGAAAGCGCCGAGCAGACCCGCGCCCTGGTGCGCGCCGTGCGTTATCCGCCCCACGGCGTGCGCGGTGTCGGTGCCGCCCTTGCCCGGGCGTCGGCCTTCAACCGCATCCCCGACTATCTGCAGACCGCCAATGACGAGATCTGCCTGCTCGTGCAGATCGAAAGCCGGGCCGGCCTTGCCGCGCTCGACGAGATCGCCACGACCGACGGCGTCGACGGTGTGTTCATCGGCCCGGCGGATCTTGCCGCCGACATGGGCTTCCTCGGCAAACCCGGCGCGCCGGAGGTGCAGCAAGCAGTCGAAGCGGCGCTCCTTCGCATCCAGTCGCACGGCAAGGCGGCCGGTATCCTGACCTCCGATCAGGCCCTTGCCCGCCGCTACCTAGAACTCGGGGCGACCTTTGTGGCGGTCGGCAACGATGTCGGCCTGCTTGTCGGCGCAACCTCGCGCCTGGCTGCGGAGTTCAAGGGGGGCAAAGGCGAGACCGAGACGACGCCCGGAAAAACCTACTGATCGGCATCGTCTGCGCCGCGACCCGAGGGGCCAGTCAGGCCACGACCACCCGCATGCGTTGGGAGGTCACGACTTTCCCTCGTCTCGGTCTGGGGGTATAGCGGTCTGACGCCCACCAGCATTGGATTACCGCCATGACCGATACCGTTCTCGACCGTTTCCTCCGTTATGTCGTCATCGACACCCAATCCGACGCCAAGTCGAAGACGCAGCCCTCGACGGAAAAGCAGAAGAACCTCGGGCGGGTACTCGTCGAGGAACTGCTTGCGATCGGCCTTGCCGACTCCCATCTCGATGAAAACGGCTATGTCTATGCCACCATTCCTTCGAACGTGGACAAGCCGGTGCCGGTCATCTGCTGGTGCTCGCACATGGACACGGCACCCGATTTCACTGGCACGAACGTCAAGCCGCAGATCGTCAGCAACTACCAGGGCGGCGATATCAGGCTTAAGGGCGATCCGCAGCAGGTGATCCGCGTCGCAGACCACCCGGTTCTCGCAGACCAGATCGGCAATGATATCGTCACGACCGACGGCACGACGCTGCTCGGCGCCGACGACAAGGCAGGGCTTGCCGAGATCGTCACAGCCGCTCAAGTTCTCGTCGACAATCCCGAAATCAAGCACGGCACGATCAAGCTGCTCTTCACCACCGACGAGGAGATCGGCCGCGGTGTCGACAAGGTCGACTTGAAGAAACTCGGCGCCGAGTTCTGCTATACGGTCGATGGCGAAACCGCCGGTCATATCGAGGACGAGACCTTCTCCGCCGATGGCGTCGAGATCGTCATTCATGGCGTCGCCATCCATCCGGGCTTTGCCAAGGACAAGATGGAGAACGCCATCAAGATCGCCGGCAACATCATTAGCCGGCTGCCGCGTGACGTATCCCCCGAGGGCACCGACGGCCGCAACGGCTTCGTGCATCCGACCGGAGTGACCGGCTCGATGGACAAGGCGCAGCTCGGCCTCATCGTGCGCGACTTCGACGAGCCAGGCCTCGCCAAGAAAGAGGCGATGCTCGAAGCGATCGTCAAGGACGTGATGAAGGCCTATCCGGGTTCCACCTACAGCTTCGAGGTCAAGCAGCAGTACCGGAACATGAAGGCCATCCTCGACCGCCATCCTGAGATCGTCGAGAACGCCATCGAGGCGATCCGCCGCGCCGGCATGCAGCCGGTGCGCGGCAGCATTCGCGGCGGCACCGACGGCTCTCGTCTGTCCTTCATGGGTCTGCCTTCGGCCAACCTCTTTGCCGGCGGCCACGCCTTCCACTCGCCGCTCGAATGGGTCAGCCGCCAGGATATGGAGCGTAGCGTCAAGACGTTGGTGGAGCTCGCGAAGATCTGGGCCGAGCGCGCCTGACATAGTTTCGGAAAACGGGGCGGCTTGGGTGCAATAGGCAGCCGCTCCTTCTCCAAACGAGACGACCGATAGACAGGGCGCGAAGGAGGGTCAGGCGATGAGTACGACGCGGGGCTCAAAACGCGCGCCGGCAAAGCCCGCTTCGCTCGCAACCAACCCGCCGACCTTCGAGCACATCGTTACCGGCGTCAACGAGACCTTCCTTTGGCGTCTGGACGATTATCCGTGGGAACGCAACGTCTGGAACTTCCATCCGGAGATCGAAATCCATCTCATCCGCAAGGCCTCGGGCCTTGCCTTCGTCGGTGATCATATCGGCCAGTTCGGTCCGGGTTATCTCACTGTCATCGGCAGCAACCTGCCGCATGACTGGGTGACGGTCACCGAGCCCGGCGAAGTGATCGAGGGGCGCGACATCGTCATCCAGTTTCATCCGGACCGCATGCGCGAGATCACCGACGCACTGCCGGAATTTGCAGAACTCGAAGCCTTCTTCGCCCGCGCAGAGCGCGGCTTGGTGTTTCATGGAGAGACGCGGGCGCAAGGCGCGGAGCTGATCGAGCGCATGGGCAAGCTGAAAGGGCTTTCGCGCTTCTCGCTGTTCATCCAGCTGCTCAATCTTCTCGTCGACACTGAGGAATACGAGTTGCTCTCCTCGCCGGAATTCGCGCCGGAGCTCGACCAGGAATCGCTCGATGCGCTGCGCCGGGCGCTCGCCTTCATCTACGAGAACATCGCCACCGACATTCATCTTGCGGATCTCGCCCGGCAGGCCGGCATGAGCGAAACGGCCTTTTCCCGCTTCTTCAAGAAGAACACTGGCAACACCTTTACCGACCATGTCAACAAGCTGCGCATCTGGCAGGCCTGCAAGCTGCTGGCCGAAACCGACATGCCGATCACCGACATCTGCTTCGAAGTCGGTTACCTCAACATCTCCAACTTCAACCGCACCTTCCTGCGCCAGCACAAGATGACGCCGTCGGCCTACCGGCGGCTGACAGGCCAGCGTCGTACGTCCCGCTCTTAGGGCGCCACGTTCGGACGCCAACGATGAATCCTTGCATTTTGCTGCGCTGCAAATAGTCCTTTGCGGGCAGAATGACGCATGAAAGTATAGAATCACCGCATCGCGCACGCTAGTTCGGCGAAGTGTAAGGTCTATCATCAGGATCAGCGAAACGGTTCGCTATGAGAAGACGCACCGGACCTGAGGAGTATCCGGCGCGCATCGCAGACCTGGGGAGGTCCTTTCACAATGACAAAAGCCAAAACGCTCGTTTCGAGCATCGCCATCGCATGCCTTTTTTCCACCGGCCTGACGACGCTGGCGGTCGCGGCTGAATGCTCCGGCACGATCAAGGTGCTCGCTCAGCCACGCGATGGCCTGACGCTGCTTGAGGACTACAAGTCCGAATTCGAAAAACTCTCGGGCGGCGCATCTTTCGAGATCGACTATCTCAACGAAAACGACCGGCGCGCCAAGACCAAGGCGGACGCCTCGACCATCGGCAAGTACAACGTCTATTACATCGACGAAGCCAATGTGGCGCTGTTTGCGTCGGCCGGCTGGGTCGCGCCGCTGACGGATTATTATCCGGCGGAATACGACTACGCCGATTTCGATCCGGGCCGGCAGAAGGTTGCCACCTATGACGGCAAGGTCTGGTTTGCGCCGGTCACCGGCGGCGGCGACCTGATGGTCTATCGCAAGGACCTGCTCGAGGCCGCTGGCATTACGCCGCCGAAGACGCTCGACGAATATGTTGCCGCAGTGAAGAAGCTCAATCAGCCCGACCAGGGCATCTACGGCACAGCTCTTCGCGGCCAGCGCGGCTCGGGCGCCAATGTCTGGCGCTGGATGCCATTTTTCAAGGGCTTTGGCGGCAACTGGTTCGACGGCAAGACGCCGGTCTTCGATGGCGCTGAGGCGGTCAAGGCGACTGAGACCTATCTCGAACTCTTCAAGTACTCGGCACCGGGCAGCCAGACCGGCGGCTGGGACGAGGCGGTCGGCGCCTTCACCTCCGGCCAGGTGGCGATGCTGATCGAATCCACGCCGCTGGTCGGTATGGCGATCGATCCGAAATCCTCCAAGGTCGCCGGCAAGGTCGGCTACCTGCCGCCTCCGGCACCGCTGACGGGCGGCGGCTACGGCCATGGTCTCGCGATCGGCATGAAGGCCAACAAGGACGAGGCCTCCAAGGCCTGCGCCGGTCTGTTCGTAGCTTGGGCGACATCGAAGGAAAACGAGGCCCGGCGGCTCGAAGCTGGACAGTTTAGCGAACTCAATCGCACCAGCATCATGACCAGCCCGAAATTCGCCGAACTCTACGGCCCCGATCTCGGCCAGGCGCTCGCCGATACTGGCAAGGTCACCGCCGTCAACTTCTGGCAGAACCCGCAATGGCCTGATCTTGGCGACCGCTGGGGCATCATCCTCGAGGAGCTGATCACCGGAACGCGCACCGACATCAAGGAAGGCCTCGACGAGCTCGACGGCTTTGCCAAGGACTTGGTTGCCCGCAGCCAGTAACCGTTCCTCCCAGGGCCATCGGCAGGCGGAAAGCCGGTCGGTGGCCCACCGCACCATCGGTGGCGCGTTTCGCGTTCAGCCGCAGGACGTCATGACATGAGCCAAAAAAACAACCTGCCGGCGGTGTTCCTCACCCCGGCCATGGGGATCCTCGCCGTTCTCGCCCTCGTGCCGACGGCCTATGCGATCTACATTTCCTTCCAGAACCGGGAGCTCAGTCGTCCCGAAGGCAATCTTATCGGCTTTGCCAACTACATCGACCTGTTCTCGGATCGGCGCTTCATCAACGCCATCGGCGTCTCTCTTACCTGGGAAGCGGTGACCGTCGGCATGACGCTCCTGATCGCCGTCGGCCTTGGTATCCTGCTGTTCGAATGCGTCTCGCCGCGCACACGCAATCTGCTGGCGCTTCTGTTTCTGGTGCCGGTCATCCTGCCGCGGGTATCGGCCGCCTTCGTCTGGAAGTTCGCCTTCCATCCGCTCTATGGCATCGCCACCTACCCCTACAAGGCGATTACTGGCCAGCCGCTCGACCTGCTCTCCAATCCGGCGACTGCACTTGCGACCGTCGCGCTGGTCGACGTTTGGCAATGGGGCCTGTTCTTCGCTGTCATCGTTCTGAAACTGCTGGAGACTTTGCCACCGCAGCCGTTCGAGGCCGCAAAACTCGACCATGCTCGGACCTGGGAGATCTATGCCTTCATCGCGCTGCCGATGCTGAAGGCGCCGCTGATCTCGCTTGCCTTCGTCAAGATGATCGAGTCGCTGCGCGCCTTCGACCTGATCTACGTCATGACCCGCGGCGGCCCCGGCATCTCAACCGAAACGCTCGACATGTACGCCTTCTCGCAAGGCTTCATCGAGTCCGGCCGCATCTCCTATGCCTCCAGCATGGCGGTTCTGATGATGATCGCCACCTCGATCGCCTTCACCTTCATCTGGAAGAGGGTTCAGTGATGACCGCTCACACCATTGGCCGTCTCATCGGCCGGCTGATCCTTGGCCTCGCCGCCTTCTCCGCCGTCTTCCCGATGGTCTGGACGACACTCAACGCCTTCAAGAACCGCGTCGATATCGTCACCCCGACACCGCTGTTCATCTTCGAGCCGACGCTCGACAATTTCGCCTATGTGCTCGGCCGTGAAAGCGTCTTTGCCGGCCTCGTCAATTCACTGCTGATATCCGGTGCCGCGGTCCTGATTGGCGCCGTACTCGGCCTGCCGGCGGCCTATGCGATCGCGCGTTATCCCAATCGCTGGTCCCGCGATATCCAGTTCTTTGTCCTGTCGCTGCGCTTCCTGCCGCCGGTCGCGATCGCCATTCCGCTCATGGTGATCTGGCTCGATTTCGGCCTTTACGACACGCGGCTGTCGATGATCGTCACCTACTCGCTGCTGACGCTCGCGACCATCATCTGGCTGAGCGTTCCGGCCTTTGCCCGGGTGCCGAAGGAAGTCGAGGAGGCCGCCCGCGTCGACGGCTACGGTCCTTATGCGATCTTCTTCCTGATCGCGCTGCCGATTGCGCTGCGCTCGCTGATCGGCGCCGTCGCCTTTGCCTTCGTGCTAGTCTGGAACGAATTCCTGATTGCGCTGATGCTGACGACGTCAGACGCCAAGACGTTGCCGATCGTCGCCTCGGAGCTGACGCAGCTCGGTCGCGACGTGCCCTGGGGCATCCTCAACGCATCCGTCGTGCTGCTCTCCATCCCGCCGCTGCTCTTCATCGGGGTTCTAAGCGGCATGCTCAACAGCGCCTTCAAGCGCAAGACCCAATGAATCCCAAGACTGAAAGAACAAGGAAATCCTTCATGCAAGCGTTGGTCCTCGAGCAAAAAGGCAAGCTCGCAATCCGGGAGATCGATCTCCCGATGGAACTTGGTCCCGATGATGTCAAGATCGCCATCCACACGGTCGGCGTCTGCGGCAGCGACGTGCACTACTACACCCACGGCGCCATCGGCCCCTATGTGGTGCGCGAACCGATGGTGCTCGGGCATGAGGCGGCCGGCACCGTCGTCGCGGTCGGCAGCAATGTCGAAACGCTCGACGTCGGCGACCGCGTCTGCATGGAGCCGGGTGTTCCGGAACTGACCTCCCGCGCTTCCAAGCTCGGCATCTACAATGTCGACCCCAAGGTGCGCTTCTGGGCGACGCCGCCGGTGCATGGGGTGCTGGCGCCCTTCGTCATCCACCCGGCCGCCTTCACCTACAAGCTCCCTGATAATGTCTCCTTTGCCGAGGGTGCCATGGTCGAACCCTTCGCGATCGGCATGCAGGCGGCCGCCCGCGCCCGGATCGCACCCGGAGATGTCGCCGCGGTCATCGGCTGCGGGCCGATCGGCATCATGGTGGCGCTTGCGGCCCTTGCCGGCGGCTGCAGCCGCGTCTTCATCTCCGATTTCAGCGCCGAGAAACTGGCCATCGCAGCACAATATCCGGGCGTTACCCCGGTCAACATCGCCGAACAAGCCTTTGCCGACGTGGTCGCTGCCGAGACCGGTGGCTGGGGCGCCGATGTCGTCTTCGAAGCAAGCGGCAGCGCCAAGGCCTTTTCGAGGATTTTCGATCTGGTGCGCCCCGGCGGTGCCGTGGTGCTGGTGGGGCTGCCGGTCGAAGCCGTCCAGTTCGACGTACCGGGCGCGATCTCCAAGGAGGTCCGCATCGAGACCGTGTTTCGCTACGCCAACATTTTCGACCGAGCCCTGCAATTGATCGCGTCCGGCAAGGTCGACCTGAAGCCGCTGATCACCGAAACCTTTCGTTTCGAAGACAGCATCAAGGCGTTCGAGCGCGCTGCTTCTGCCCGGCCGACGGATATCAAGCTGCAGATCCGCATGGACAGTGGGAAGGATTGAGCCATGGCGAACATAGTCTGCTCCAACGTCGATAAGCAATACGGCGCCGTTGATGTCATCAAGGATTTCAACCTCGATGTCGCCGATCATGAATTCATCGTGTTTCTCGGTCCATCCGGCTGCGGCAAGTCCACGCTGCTGCGCATGATTGCCGGCCTTGAGGATATCTCCGGCGGCATCGTCTCGATCGGCGGGCGGGCGGTCAACGACCTGCCGCCTCGCGACCGCGGGGTCGCCATGGTCTTCCAGAACTATGCGCTCTACCCACACATGACGATCTACGACAATATCGCTTTCGGGCTGAAGCGCATGAAGGTACCGAAGGCGGAGATCGATACGCGCATTCGCGCTGTATCGGCAACGCTTGGGCTGGAGCCCTATCTCTCCCGCAAGCCGACCGAACTTTCGGGTGGACAGCAGCAGCGTGTGGCCATCGCCCGCGCCATGATCAAGACCCCGCGCGTCTTCCTGTTCGACGAGCCGCTCTCCAATCTCGACGCGAAGCTGCGCAATCACATGCGGGTCGAGATCGCCCGGCTGCACCAGAAGCTGAAGACCACGACGATCTATGTGACCCACGACCAGTTGGAGGCGATGACACTTGCCGACCGGATCGTCCTGATGAAGGGTGGCGCGATCGAGCAGGTCGGAACGCCCGCCGAGATATACGAACGCCCGCGCACGCTCTTCGTCGCCGGCTTTATCGGCACACCCAACATGAATTTCATCGACGTCACGGCCGAAAAGACAGAAGGCGGCTGGCTATTGCGCAGTGCGGGCGGCAGCTTCGCGATCTCGGACGACAGGTTCGCGCTTCGCCATGGCCAGACGCTGGTGCAGGGCATACGTCCCGCCGACCTGGTGCCGGCGCAAAGCGGGCTCAATCGTGTCGAGGGCATCGCCGACCTGGTCGAGTTTCATGGCAACGACGCGCTCGTGACCTTCCTGTTTGCCGGCAAGGAAATCGGCGCACTGGTCAAGGCCAGCGGCTGCCCCAGGCCGGGGGAAACCGTATCCTTCACAATCGAGCCAAACGGCTTGCACCTGTTCGACCGGGAGAGCGGTCTCTCGGTGCTGAATATGTGAGCGGCAAGCAACAGCCTTGCCCCGACAGGACTGTATGCCTTCAGGCCGCGTTGGCAAATGAGGCGGCCGGAAGAGGCCCGGCCGTCATCATCGTAAAATCGAACGGCGCGCGAACGTCGGCATCGAGCACATATTGGCGATGCACACGCAGGAAGTCGCGCTTGATCCGGCCATAGCGCTCCGGTGACAGCATATGCTTGAGCCGGATGAAAACGATCGGCGGCTGAGGCGCATCGCCGTGTCCGGCAAGCGCCACCACCTGGCATCTGTAGAAATTGATCGCGTCGGTCAGGCACTGAACGTCGAACCAGAAGATATCCTTCACCCGGGCGATAGCGCCGACGCGCGCGCGTAGCACTTCGGCTGAGCGCAGCAGCGCACATTGCAGGATCGCACCGCCGAGCGTGACGAAAACGACGCGTTTTCCTGCAAAGAGGCCCGGTTCCCGCTCCACCAGGGTGCCGATGACCTGGGTGGCGATGCTGGAGCCCATGCTGTGCGAGCTGATGACGTACTCATCGGCCGGTTCGCTAAGCGCCGCCCGCACAGACGCCAGACTGTCTTCAACCCATTGCTTTAAATAGGGTTTTTCCAGACGCGCAACGGCAACCGCCAGCTCCCAGTCGGAAAAGAGATGCAGGGTATGCCACCGCGCCGACCAGGGGAGAAACAGCTTGAAAAAGGCCAGGTAGGCGACGATCGCGCTTAGGACGAGAAGCGATGATTCAAGCGCAAGCCAGTAGGGGGCGGTGCCGATCAAAACGCTCCCCGCAACGCCGATTGCCACCAGCAGGAACGGAAAGAGAAAGAACAGGCCGAACCGCCAGGCATGCCGGAAGTAGCCGAATGCACCGCCTTCCCAGACGACGCGCAGGGCGCTCAGGTAGCCCGCGACCATTCGATGCAGCGTGCCCCGGCCATTCAGGCGTCTGACGATCTCGTCGTGATCGAAGATGTAGACGCGGCTGGCCGTCTGCCAGTCGGCGCCCTGGCTATCCACGTCGAAATAGCGGCCGGCTCCCTCGCTCTGCACCTGCCCGACCTGAACATCAAAATCCTGCAGTCTCGCGGTCTTGACCGCCGATCGCTTGTAGCGCGCCTGATGCTTGACGGCATCCAGCGGCTCGAAGCCGGGAAAATGCAGCACGATGCGTTTCTTGACGTGCCCGGTCGATTTGTCGTGTGACAAGTGTTGATCTTTCAATAGGCGCAAAACGCCCGCCCCCGAGCCTCCAAAGAGGCGCAGGAGCGGGCGCTCGATGAGCGCCGGGTGGTCCCAGCCTGCGGGAGACGTCAACGATCTCGGTGTCGAGAATATGGCCAAATGAAACGATGCAACGGGGTGACGACAATTTTGATCGCACCACCGGCTGACGGCCTGCCTCACGCCACGATCGCAGCGGGAACCGCGGGCCGCGACCGCCAAACGACGCCGCATCGAACCCGACTTTGGTCCTAAGGGAATCCGACGATTGTCCGGCCGTCGCCGGGGAAAGGTCTGGGAAAGCGTAACCGGCGCAGACGCGCGTTGACTGGCCATGCCGGCCATGAGCAAAGTCGAACTTGCCGGTATCCGCCGGAGCGTGCCCACCCAGTGCCGCGACATCGCCAGAGGACTGAAATGCCCAATTGCCGGATTTTTCTTGCTGCATTCTTCTGGCCCGCGGTCCTGTTGGTGACGACCCTTCCCTACAAGCTCGACCTGACCCGCGCGGGTCTGTCGATCACCGAGACGGTCGCTCTTGCCAAGAACGGCAATAGTGGTGGCGGCAACGGCGGTGGAAATAGTGGCGGTAATGGCGGAGGGAACGGGAACGGCGGCGGCAATAACGGCAATGGCGGTGGCAACGGCAATGGAAACGGGAATTCCAACGAAAACCGTTCCGGCGGAAACTCCAAGGCCTCCCGTGCCAGTGAGGACGCCACCGACGATGGCGAAACGGGTATCCGTCACAAGGGCGGCATAACCGAGCAAGTCAGGAAGGGGCGCTACATCATGAAGGATGCCCGCGGACGGACGATCATCAACCGTCGCGCGACATCAGCCGACAAGCAGCGCATCGAGACCCTGGCGCACTAGCGTGCGCCGCCGATCAGCGCCGGCGCGACGGTACCCGTCGGTCTCAGAGACTAAAGCTCGCGCGCGTCACGCAGAACCATTGCCGCTTCGGTGCGGTTGGCGACCCCAAGTTTCGTCATGATCTGGGTCATGTGATGCTTCACGGTCTTTTCCTGCAGGTCCAGCTCGATGGCGACATGCTTGTTGCTCATGCCGGCCGCCACCAGGTGCAGAACCTCTTTTTCGCGGGGCGTCAGGGTTGCGACCAGACCGGATTTTCCAGGCTGAGCTGGGCCCTTCGTTGACAAAAGCTTGGCCGACAGGGTCGGCGCCACGTAGCGCTCGCCCGAAGCGACAGTACGAATGACCTCGGCGAGCGCTGATGCGCCGACGCCCTTCAGCACATAGCCGGTGGCCCCCCGATCGAGCGCAGTGGTCACATCGTCTCCGTCCTCGGAAACCGTGAGCATGATGATCTTTTGAGACGGAGCGACCTCCAGGATCGCCGGTATCGCTTCCAGCCCGCCGCCCGGCATCGAGATATCCATGAGCATCACATCCGGTCCGAGGCTTTGCGCGATTCCGGTCGCGTCGTCCTTCGAACTGCCCTCGGCGACGATCTCAAACCCCTCGATCTCCGACAGGCTCCGGGTCACGCCTTCGCGAAACAGAGGGTGGTCGTCGACCACGGCAACGCGTATCCTTGACGTCATGATTGTCAGATCTCCTTGACGCTGGTCGTCATGCGAACGGTGGTGCCGGTCGGCTCGATGATGAGTTCAAACGTTCCGCCGAGACTTTCGATGCGTTCGCGCAGGCCGGCAAGACCAAGACTTGTGGGCGGAACTTTGTCCGGGTCAAATCCGGGGCCGCCGTCGGCGACCTCGATGGTGACACGGTCGCCGACTGTTCGTTGTAATACCTGCTGCCTCACGCCACCGGCATGCCGGTAGCCGTTGTTGAGGGTTTCCTGCACGAAACGGTAGATGCAGATCTTTGCCGCCTGCGACAGACGGTCCGGCGGATCGGCCAAGGCGAGCTCGACCGCCGCCCCTGTGCGCTGCTGATGGGCCTTCACGCATCGCTGCAGGATCTCTGCCAGTCCGGCCGTCTCTATCTGCGGCAGCACCAGGCCGCCGCAGATCGTGCGGATCTCCTGCATCGCCTCGTCGAGGCTCGCCTTGATTGCGCCGATCTCGCGCGCACGGGTGGCCGTCGGCGTCGCGTCGCGCTTCAAGGTCTCGCTGCCCAGTCTCAGCGAAGCATAGGCGACAAGTTGGGCGGGGCCATCATGCAGGTCCGCGCCGATGCGCCTCAGATAGCTTTCATTCAACGCAGTGGCGCGCTGCGACGCGCGCTGCAGCCGGCCGCGCAACGTTTCGTTCTGCGCCAGCGATGCCGAAAGCTCGTCGACGCGCTGGGCGAGCGCATGTCGCTGGCTCTCGATCGTCTTGCTGCCCCGAAGCACGATCGCCGACAGCACGACGAAGAAGGCAAGCGTGAAGGCTGCGACCGCCAACCAGGTGTGTACGCGCGCCTGATTGAGGCTTTGTTCGAAATCATTGGCCACTTCGTGAAATTCCGAGACGGCGACCACCTGACCGGACCAGGGCTGCAGCACGGGATTGTAGATGGCAAGCGCCGGCTCGGCCGCGGCCCCGTCCGCCGTCCCATCCCCTGCCTGATCGAAGCGGGCGACCATCTTGCCTGAGAATGCCGTCTGAAGTTCCTCGCTTGGCTCCACCTTGGTGCCAACGGCCGCCTGGTCGCTCGAATAGAGAAGCGTGCCATCCGCACGCCAAAGGCGGAACGAGAGGAGGCGTTCGCCGAGCGCGCCCTGGCCAAGGGTCTCGTCCAGCGCACGGGCGACCGTTTCGTCGAGCACTTCATTGGTCTGCATATCGGGCAGCAACGGCGCGATCACGCTATCGACGTAAAGCGCCGTCGTCGCGGCGGAATTCCGGGTGACGGCGTCTTCGATCCTGTTCGATACGAAGGCGCCAACCAGAACCATCGCACAAGCGGCGACCGCTCCTCCGATCAGCAGAAACTGGGTGGCTAGAGATTGAGAATTCCAGCGGGTGATAAGCTGTTGGACGCGCACCAGGTCTCTCGGATCGGGCCGCCGGCTCGTGCGGCGCGACGATTGTAGCAAGGCCGCGCCAACCTAACCACTCTCATGACAGGGTCAATGGCGCAGCCATCGCGACCGATCTGTTCGGACCTTTGATGCTCGGGAATAGGACCTAGGTCCTAGGCGAAAAGGCAATGGTCGGGGGCCGATGGCGCCGTCTCGGAGGCGCAGATATCGTCTTCACATCGAACGTCGTGTCTCGATCCGTAAGCAAATGAGAACGACCAGTTGGAAATGAGGAGATATCTATGCCTGTGACGAAGCTGATCGCCCGGAGCATCATGGCGCTGACGCTGGCAGTCGCGCCAATGGCTGCCGGTTCCCTGAGCCTGATCGATTCCGCCTACGCCAAAGGCGGCAATGGCGGCGGTGGTGGCAACGGTGGCGGCGGCGGCAACGGTGGTGGCAATGGCGGGAGCCACGGTGGCGGTTCCAGCCACGGCAAATCCGACACTTCCCGCGGAAGCAAGGAAACGAGCACTGGCAAGTCCAGTGGAAAATCGCAGCACAAATCCGGGACCTCCGGCAGCAAGACCAAGGCGACCAAGGCTGCCAAATCGGCAAAAGCCGAGAAACCCGCCAAATCGGTCGTGGTCGCATCGGACCCGGTGGTAGATCCAGTAGTCGATCCCGTGGTGGCGCCCGCCTCTAAGCGAGGGTTCAACTCGCTCAACCGCAACTACCACGCCTATCTCAATTCAAACGATCCGAAGATGGCGGCCGTTTCCGCTTACGCAATCGCCTATGCGCAGTTCGAGGCGGAAAATGGCGTCGACGCCATCCCAGCCGATCCGGCGCTGAGCGACGAAGCGCTGCGCGAGGCGCTAGCGGGCTTCACCAAGGATGGCGTGGTAACCGACGACATGGTCGACGAAGCCAAGGGGATTCTTGGGGTCGGCCCCGCCGTTGGCAAGATCGACGAAATCCGCGGCACGCTGCCGCCGCCGACGGTGGTTGTTGTCGAACCGGAGCCGGAGATCGCCCAATAACGAGGAACTGGCCACCGGCTCATCTTGGTGAGCCGGTGGTTGCATCCGGACCCGCGTCCAAGCCAATGGAGTTTACATGTTTGACCGTGTTGTGGAAATCTTCGACCACGCAGCAAAAGAAGGGCGCGTCGGGTTTTCACTTCAACACATCAACGCCATCGCCGATGTCGGCAGCGTGCTCTATTCGGAGTGTCTGGGAAGGATCATCCAGCCGGACGGCGAGGTCATGACCGCCAGCGAGTTCATACGCTATCTGGAGGCGGCCGGCCGCATTGCCGCGCTGGACAGGCACATACTCACGCTCGCCTTCGACTGGTTGGCGCATCATCCCGCCGGCGACCTCGGCTGCAACATCTCGGTCGAGAGCATCTGCGATGAACGCAACCGCGCGCTGCTCCTGGATCTGCTGTCGACCCATCGGTGGCTGGCATCACGCCTCGTGCTCGAGCTCGCCGAAAGCCTGCCGATCTCAGCGCTCCCGACGGCCGGGTGTTTCGTTCGAAGCGTACGCGAGCTTGGATATCGAGTTGCGCTCGATGACTTCGGAACGGGATTTTCAACGCCGGAAGCGCTCTTGTCCCTGCCCGTCGACATCGTGAAGATCGACGGCTTCTTCCTGCGGCTCGGACGCGCCGACGCGGAGCGGTTCCTTCTGCACATGGTGGGGCTGGCGTCCTGCGTCGCTCCCGTGGTTGTGGTCGAAGGTGTTGAAACTTATGCACAATTTGAGGCCGCGCAAGGCGCCGGTGCAACGCACGTGCAAGGGTTCCTGCTCTCCGAACCGACCCTCAGCCCGCTGTTTGGCGGCGAGCTGCGTCCAGCTCAAACCGCGATGCTCTGCTAGCGTCGCGCGCAATCATCCGAGCGCACTGCACGCCCTCCCCTTATGCTTTCCTGATCTTTCCAGCCCGTCTTCCCAGGCGAAATCCTATGCCGATCCGCGCGATAGAAGAGCGGGCGGCAATGTGCCTATAGGTCGTTTTGCCTCAGGCATGCTGCCATGCTGGTGCCGCTTTTGGATGGCTTGAGACGTGCGCGCCGCAACACCCGGTGCCGAAGCACCTTCCCCGTGATCGACCGGATTTCCGTTGGCGGCATCCCGCCCGGATCCGGACGCAAACGCAACAGAACAGCGCAGACGCTTGCCGGTACCGGCATTTCCGGTTCCGAAAGCGTCCCAGACGAGCAAGACTATGAAATTCACAAACGGGTTCAAACTCTCCTCCAGAGCTAGCCGCCGCCTGCCAACGGAATATTTCATGCTGGCGGATGCCGCGTTCGAGGGCGACGTTATCGGCTCTCTGGGCGGTTGTGCGATACGGGAAGCCGTGCGCGACGGAGAGGGCTTGGTCTATCGTTTCGTCGGCGTGGCACCGCGCCTGGCGGGCGGTGGCTTTGATGTGCTGGCACTTCGCACGGGCGAATGGATCGTCAAGCCGGGCCTGGTTTACGCGGCGGATCCCAAGGTAGCGCAAACACGTGACGCAGACCGCGCTGCCTAGGAAGTATGCAGCGCCTCGTCGGTTGAAACGACATGCGTTGCCCCCGCCGCAGCGTCGTCGGCGCAGCTTTCGCCAGCTTCGCGCCGGCCCTGCAATGCCCCTGTAATCTTGGCGCTTTAGCTC
>JAESGS010000126.1_pt1 | contig 119962 bp, 110 predicted proteins | sample 9269761 | NCBI WGS metagenome assembly JAESGS01 (sample SAMN15741799, study PRJNA653493) | algae metagenome | isolation source: Cyanosarcina radialis HA8281-LM2 and co-occurring heterotrophs from damp... | place: USA: Makauwahi cave, Hawaii | collected 2011-01-06 | reverse complement strand
CAACCACTCAAAAAACTAATTATTGCTCCTTTCCCAGATCGACCTCACAGTTCTGGGCAATTCTTTTTCGAGCCATCTTCCCAAACCCCCTTGACAACGGCCATCGCTTCTTAACTTGTCACGAATGCTCCGCAATAGACGATAAATCGCGTCTTCTTCTAATTTTAGCCCCGCTAGAATCCCTGATGCGGCCATCAGATTCGCTTGCTTTTGAGGATCGGCAATTCGATCGATCCTTTGAGCCGCTTGGCGCAACATTTCTTCTGCATCCGCACTTTGACCCAAAACCGCAAAGGGAATTAGTCCTGGATATTCCAGGAAGAGTGAAGCAGGTTGCTCCCACAACCGGATGACATCAAATTGATGATTGGTGCGTTCCATCGTAAAGCTGGTTTGATACACCAACTCCGAGCTAGTCTGCTTCAGGTAAATTACCACTTGCCGCATCGGTTTAGCTGGATGTTTGCGATAGCCTCGCACGCGGTAATCCAGCAGGCGAAAGGGAATATTATCTTTAGGGAGCGTTTGAAACTCGATATGCAAAATGGATTCGTCCGACTCTAGAAAAATCAAGGCATCGGCTCGAATCGGGTCGAGTGATAGTTCGGAGGGTTGGAGTTCTGTTAGGGTGATAGTTTCCCCCAGCAGCCAACTGGCAAAGTCAGCGGAGAAGTGTTCGGCAAGGAATCGGCAGGTATCGTCATACATGAGTACGACTGTACCACTGTCTGTAGCGATCGATTTTGAGTAAATCTAACGTTTGTTAGCCTGCAACACCTCATATCAATATTTGTTGGCTTTGGGAATGAGAATTAAAACTAGCGTTACCCCTTGTCATCAGTTTTTAAGTTCCAATTCTGAAATAGTCTGGTGGTTCCCAAGCAAAATTCCAAAATTCATTGGTAATGCTTTCTGATAGTGCAAAAATGTACTGCCATTCTGTATAGTAAGCATTTACGATTTCTAAATCCTTAATATACATAGCATTTTCTAAAGAGCGCGTAGCATTATCAGTAAGGTTAAATGAGCCAGTCCAAACTGCTCTGGGCACAATCTCAATATGCCCTTCATCAAAACTAGAATCATTTCCAATTATTTCGCAAATATCACAGAAGATTAAGAACTTATTGTGCATTCTTGGGAAAGCCGGATTCTTTTCTGTATTAAAGTTACCTAACCATCTAACAGGCTCAGATTCCCAACCCCAGTTAGAATTCAATGATGCCAATAAGTTCCCCCACATCTCGCCCGTTGCATAGCAACAAGATGGACCTGGAGGTAAAGATGCGTACATTTCTCTTAGCTTTCTACCTGACCAATTACCACTATCAGGGCGTAAAAAATCTTCTTTTTGAATAATAACAGAGACTCGTTTTTTACTTGATAAAGCTTTAAGAATTCTTTCATTAGTCAACCAAGCAACGCATCCAACCACAATAGGGTACTCATTGATTTTACAGATTAATTCATCTTCTATGTTGCGAAAATAAACAGATATCTTTGCATCTGAAGAAGTGACGTTATTAGGCTGAGCAAACCTTTTAGCCTTCTCAGATTCTTCGTCGTGGCTGCCATCAGCAATAATCCAATTGTTTAAATTATCTCTTGTTGAGGTCATAGAATTGTACTTTCGGAAAGTATCTCTGACTTAGAGAAAGATAGAGGGTGCTTCTACTTTAGCCGCTAAGAACTTATATGCGCTAATCTTTGAAATCTACAAGCAACTTTATGCCATCCCTTCACAGACAACCTTGCAGGCGAACCATTTATTAGACTGATTTTTTGCAGTCTAACACTCCATACGATCGCTCGGACAGACTAATCGCAGTCTAAATCCAGAATTCAGGGAATTAGACGGCAAATGTATCTGTATATTACCTGCATATAGGGCGATCGCACTGACAAGATTCATTAAAGTCTAAGATTTCAACCCATTTTCTCGCAGCCTAATATTTCCGATCGACTGGTTAAACTGCTAAATCTAAAGAAAATTTATGGAATAGCGATCGAAGAAGTTACTGTTACCCCGCCAGCCGAAAGCAGCCTATGACAACTGGATTTAGTATGAACTCAGCAACGGTTTAGATGATTCCTATTAATCCTTCAGTTTCCCATCATCCCTCACCCAGGTTGAGCGCCTACATTGCTCTTATAAGGGTAATCCTGAAGCAATTGGAGTTAGGAGATGGCGACAAACCATTACGATCTCATCATTATCGGTACGGGGGCAGGAGGCGGCACCCTAGCCTACCGGATGGCTCAAAGCGGCAAAAAGATTTTGCTCCTCGAACGCGGGCCGTTCTTGCCTAAAGAGAAAGATAATTGGAATACCAAGGTGGTATTTAATAGCGATCGCTACCACCATCCCGAAATTTGGTACGACAAGCAGGGGAACGAACTTCACCCCGGCATGGTTTACGCTGTCGGTGGCAACACCAAAGTTTACGGCGCAGCTTTGTTTCGCCTGCGAGAAAAAGATTTTGAAGCCTACCAGCACCAAGACGGCATCTCTCCCGCGTGGCCTCTGAAGTATAAAGACTTTGAACCCTATTACGTCCAAGCGGAAAAGCTCTATCAGGTGCATGGCAAGCAGGGGGAGGATCCTACAGAACCGTTTCGCAGCCAAGACTTTCCCTATCCAGCCGTCAGACACGAACCTCGAATCGCCGAAATCTCGGATACCCTCAAAGCTAAAGGATTGCACCCTTACCATACTCCAGTCGGAATTCGCCTCAATGAAGCTCAGATGTATCTGAGTCAGTGCATTCGTTGCAATACCTGCGACGGCTTTCCCTGCTTGGTTCAGGCGAAATCTGATGCTGAGGTCAGTGCCGTGCGTCCGGTAATGGGGCAAGATAACGTCACCTTGCTGACTGAAGCTAAGGTATTAAAACTCCACACCAGCCCTTCGGGAAGGGAAATTACTAGCGTCGAGGTCGAAGTCCGCGATCGAGAATCGGGAGAGATGCAAGTACAGCAGTTTTCTGGGGATATTGTCGCGATCGCCTGCGGTGCGATTAATTCCTCTGTCCTACTGTTGCGATCGGCTAATGACAAGCATCCCAACGGTTTAGCCAACAGTTCTGGACTGGTGGGACGCAACTTCATGAAGCACGTCTTGGGTTCGATTATTGGTGTCAGCAAAAAGCCGAACCCCACGGCTTTTCAGAAAACCCTATCCATCAATGATTTCTATTGGGGTGAGGAAGGGTATCCCTATCCTCTGGGACAAATTCAAACTCTAGGGAAAGTCAGCAAGGAAGCCTTAGAAGGCAATGCAGCAGCTTACGCTCCCCTGACTCCCGAAGAAGTCGCCAGCCATTCGATCGACTGGTGGTTAACTGTAGAAGATCTGCCCGATCCGAACAATCACATCCGCGTCGATGGCGACAAGATTATTCTCGATTACACCGAGAATAATTCTGAATCATACGATCGCCTAGAACAACGCTGGATCGAAATTCTCAAGTCGATCGAATGCGGTCAGGAGATCTTGCCCAACTGTTCCTATTTCGTCGGCGCGGGCAAGACTTATACGGGTCGATTGCCGCTAGATGGGGTGGGGCATCAGGTGGGGACTTGTCGCTTTGGGGAAGATCCTGCAACTTCGGTGCTGGACTTGAACTGTCGCACCCACAATATTGACAACCTGTATGTGGTTGATGGTAGCTTCTTCTGTTCCAGCGGGGCTGTTAACCCGACTCTGACTATTATTGCTAATGCCTTAAGAGTGGGCGATCGCTTGCTCGAACGGATGAAATAAAAAACCACAGATGCACACAGATAAACACAGATACTTTTGATGAGCGATCGACTTATCCCAAAAATCTTATGAACGACTGTCCTTTCTGCTCGGAACCATTACTCCGTCACGTTCGTAGCGGCAGCCTGTACTGGTATTGCTGCCGATGCCGACAAGCAATGCCGATTCTAAAATCAAATCCGGCTGTAAAAACCTCGAATTCAGCCCTCAAATGAGCCTCCGGCTCCCCTCTCCCAAGCTTGGGAGAGGGGTTGGGGGTGAGGGCAAACCAAACCTTAAGGAAGAGCGATCGATTATGAATACTTCATGGCAAATCGTTCCTAACATCAAGCCTCAAGATCTGACTGAAAGCAGGCTGCAATTGCACTACGCCATTCAGTTTATCGCGGCGGTAGGTTCTGCCCTGGCGGAACCGCTACCAGACTACAGCCATACCAGCCTGGAATGGCATCCCGATTTAGAGATGTTTGTCGGCGCTCCAATTCGCGCTGAAAAGCCGTTTCGAGTGGCGCTCGATCCCGTGCATCTGATATCCCAGATTTTGGACAAACAAGGCGAGGCGATCGCATCTTATCCCCTGCACCAACAAACCTTGGCAGCAGGCTTGGAATGGCACAAACAGCAAATTTCTCAGTTGGGCGCTGATGCCAGCAACATTGCCTTTCTGACCTACCCACCCGATGATTTTCCCGACCATCCCATTGCTCGCGGCACTGCTTTTGATGCTAGCCAAGCGGCATCCGATCGCGAGGAACTGCAACGGTACTATGCCAATACGCACCAACTGTTGCAAGCAATCGTCGCCACCACCGAGGATGCTTCCCCGATTCATACCTGGCCCCATCATTTCGATATGGCAACGTTGATTTCCCTGCCAGGACAAAAGAACGGAGAACCGATGACCATCGGCATAGGGATGTCTCCTGGCGATCGCAGCTACGGCGAACCTTACTGGTACGTGTCTCCTTACCCTTACCCCAATACAGGAAATTTACCCCCCCTGGAGGGCAACGGGTTCTGGCATACCCAGCATTGGGTCGGTGCCGTACTGACTGCTTCTAGGCTGACACCAGATTTAGCCGCCCGATCGCAAGTCAAGGCATTTCTCGACTCAGCTTTGCAAGCCTCAAAAACCTTCTTCAGGACGGAGTTAATCCAAAATCCAAAATCCAAAATCCAAAATCGAAATGACTAACCGAAATCGTCAAGTTCTAACCTACGCTTTGTTGGCAGTAAGCACGTCGATCGCGGTTGCAGTCGCCCGCATACCAGCATACCCGCAGAACGATCGCCAACCCCAGAGCCAACCAATCCCAACCCGTCTGACACCACAGCAAACTCAGTCGGCTGTAATCGCTGTCGAATCAGTTGGCATGACAGTTGCCGATATGGATCGAGCGATCGCCTTCTACTCTCAAGTCCTGTCGTTCAAAAAGGTTTCAGACGTTGAAGTTCTGGGTACTGAATACGAGCAACTGCAAGGATTATTTGGGGTGCGGTTGCGAATCGTCAAGATGCAGTTGGGGAATGAGTCGATCGAGCTAACCGAGTATCTGACCCCCAAGGGGAAGCCGTTTCCGCTCGATTCTCGCAGTAACGATCGCTGGTTTCAACATATTGCGATCGTCACCAACGATATGGACAAAGCCTACCAGTGCTTGCGCTCTTTCAAGGTGCAACACGCCTCGACTGCCCCTCAAACGATCCCGCTCTCGAATCGGGCCGCAGGCGGAATTCGCGCCTTTTACTTCCGCGACCCCGACGGGCATTATCTGGAACTCATCTACTTTCCACCAGGTAAAGGGAATCCTCGGTGGCAGAAACCAAGCGATCGCTTATTTCTCGGTATCGACCACACGGCGATCGTCGTTGCCAACACTGAGAGTAGCTTAAAGTTCTACCGAGATCTGCTGGGGTTGAAGGTGGCGGGAGAGAGCATGAACCACGGCACGGAGCAGGCACATCTCAATAACGTGGAAGGGGCACGGCTGCGGATTACGGGGTTAAAATCCCCGGCTGGCGCTGGCATCGAGTTTCTCGACTATCTTCAACCCAAGGATGGGCGACCTCTACCTGCTGATAGCAAACCGAATGACTTGCTGCACTGGCAAACTACGCTAGTGGTGAAGGATATCGAGGCAGCAGCCCAACAATTGCGCCTGAATCGATCGATCTTTATTTCTCCCGATGTTGTTACTCTTCCAGGACAAAAATTAGGTTTCCAAAAGGGATTTCTGGTGCGCGATCCTGACGGTCACGCACTGCGATTAGTAGAGCGATCGAGTAGGCTGGGGCTAAGCGATCGCCAGAACCAACAGCCATGAACAAAACAATTGTCAATTCGTAATTCGCAATTCGCAATTGTTAATTAGACCTGTTATGAAATCTGCGTTTCCCCTCTCCGCATTCCCATATCAAACCTCGATCGCAATTTTTCCCCGAACCTGCCGCTGTTCGAGGTGGCGAATGGCAGCGGGGACTTCGCTCAAAGTGTAGCGTCGATCGATAAAGGGGGTAATCTTTCCAGCTTCTACGAGTTCCTTCAAAGTCTTCAGATCGGCTCGATCGGGTTTTGATGCCAAACATTTCACTTGGCGGCGGCCGATCTTTGAAATCAAAGAACCGAGAAACATCACCTGGAAAAATTGGGCAGTAGAGCCGCCAACCAGGACGTAGATGCCATTGGCAGTCAATGCGGGCAGATAATCGAAAACGGAACGGTAAGCAGCGGCATCGAGAATCAGATCGTAACGCTGTCCATTTTGGGCCATGTCTGCTAGGGGGCGATCGAGGATATAGTCTGCGCCGAGCGATCGCACCATATCTGCTTTTTGCGGACTGCATACCGCCGTTACCTCAGCCCTAAATGCCTTAGCAATCTGCACCGCAAACGACCCTACCCCGCCGGATGCACCATTGATTAACAACTTTTGCCCTGGCTGAATCTGCCCGCAGTCCCGCAGTCCTTGGAGGGCAGCGAGGGCTGCGCCAGGAATGGTGGCGGCTTCCTCGAAAGAGGCGTTTGTAGGCTTGAGTTCTAAGGCGGTTTCTGGAACGCAGACGTACTCGGCAAACGCGCCAAAGCCGCACTCGGACAAGTCTCCAAACACCTCATCGCCCGGTTGAAACTCAGTGACATCTTTGCCAACGGCTTCAACTTGCCCCGCTATATCGACACCGAGAATCTCGACCTTGGGCTTCAGCAAACCCCCAAAGATGAAGCGGATGAAGAACGGCGTTCCGCGCATGAGATGCCAGTCGCCCGCATTGACAGATGCAGCCCGAACCCTCACCAGCACGCCGTTATCGCGCACGATGGGCTGGTCGATTTCTGCCCATCGCAACACGTCTGGCGAGCCGTATTCGGTTTGAACGATCGCTTTCATAGCATTATCTCTTTAGACTTACACTGTAAGTTAAACTTACGCTGTAAGTTTGTCAAGATAGACGTTGAGAATCGATGCGAAAACTGTCAGATGGCCCGGACGAGCAACCCAAACCCAACTATCCCAGCCCCGTTGAGTCGGGAACGAGTGCTGCGTGCGGCGCTCCGTCTGGCTGACGAAGGGGGCATTGAGTCGCTCTCCATGCGAAAGCTGGCGGAGGATCTGGGGGTCAAAGCCATGTCGCTTTACAACCACGTAGTTAATAAAGACGATCTGCTGGATGGCATCGTGGAGATGGTGGTGAGCGAGATCGAGGTGCCCGATCTGAGCATTGACTGGAAGACGGCGATGCGGCGGCGGGCGATCTCGGCTCACGACGTACTCTTGCATCATCCTTGGGCGACGATGGCGCTGATGTCGCGGGTGAACGTGGGACCAGCGATGTTGCGGTACGTGGATGCGACGCTGGGCTGTCTGCGGGAGGCGGGCTTTTCGTTTGAGATGGCCGATTGGGCGTGGAATGCGATCGACAGCCACATCTATGGGTTCACGCTTCAAGAGTTGAATTTTCCGTTTGAGGCGACAGAATATTCTGAAGCGGCTAAAACTGGTCTTTCACTGATTCCTGCCGATAAATACCCCTATCTCAACCAGCTTACGCATCAGGTGATGGAAGGCCGTTACGATGGGCTGCATGACTTTGAGTTTGGGCTGGAATTGATTCTCAACGGCCTCGACAGGTGGCGACGACAATGACGGTGGGTTAACTCTATCCCAAATCAACTGTCTATGGGATCTACAGGAACGATTGTCAGTCAAAGCTTTTTTAGAATCTGCCATGAAACCCTCATTAAAAATACTTGAGGATAATAAAAAATATGACCCCAGAACAATGTCGGTCGATCGTCCAACAAGCTGCTGAAGCCTGGATCGCAGGAGATGCTGATACTTTTGCTTCTCTATTCTCAACTGACGGAGAATTTATCGTTCCTCACAATTGCTGGGTGGGATTAGCTCAAATTAGGCAAGTTGCGGCTGATTTCGCAGCTAACTATGAAGTAGAGATTGAAATTCGAGGCATTATTGTTGAGGGCGATCGAGCAGTTGTCGAGTGGCATTGGTCGGACAGAGAAAAAGCAACGGGCAAATGCAATCGAGCCGATGATGCGATCGTAGTTGACTTCAGCGCGGGAAAAATTAGCCGTTGGCGAGAATATATTGATGCCACCTCCCCCAAGTGTCAATAGTTTTGAGGAGCGATCGGGTAGAAGAGACGGTACGATTTTTATTTTATAAGTAAGCGCTTGCTTATATACTGTATGGAGTTATCAGAAATAGGAGTTTGGCATGAATGAGAATTTGGGTGGTGGCTCGATTACCTTGGGCGAGGCCATGGAAAAAATGCGCCGATTCGAGACTGAAGGCGACCTGGCAAACAAAATAACTGCCGACATCGCCCCAGCTTTAGAACAGCACGATGCCATACACATCTTGTTCGATCTTGGTACTTCGATTCAGGACGAAATTGCCGCACACGTATGGATGTTGTTGGCGACCACGGCAAAAATTAGCGAAATGCACCGCGCTGTTGCTAGCGACGAGCATCGCCATGTTTTATCCGATCTGGGACAGTTGAAGTTAATTGGTATCTGGCTAGCTAGCTTGCCACGCATTATGGGCATCATTTTTAAGAGCTTACGGATGAAAAAAAGAGTTGCCGTGGAAGAACTTTCCAGGCTGAAGGAACAGTCCTTGCTGGAAATTCGCCAAGAACACGGCATTGTTCTACGATCGCAGGAAGATTTAACATTGGCTAGACCTCAAGCCGAATGACGACTGAATGCCCCGGAATAAAACTATCGCAGATGAAGAAATCCTCGCTGTGGCGCGATCGCTCTTTCTCCAGCAAGGGGCGAGCGCTTCTACGCGAGACATCGCCAAACAAGCTGGTATTTCTGAAGCCGTCATCTATCAACGTTTTGGCACGAAGGAAGACTTCTTTTTTGCCTCTATGAAGTTGCCAGAACCCCAACTGGACTCAATTTTCGCTTTTCAACCTGGGAAAGAGAGTGTTGTTAGCAATCTTCAGTTTGCGAGTAGGGGAATTCTCGACTACTTCCGGGAGGCGATGCCAATTTTTTTGACTCTGATTAGCCATCCAGCCTTCGAGATGCCAACTTTTCTGACGCAGCATCGCCTACCCGCTGCCCGACTGAGCGAACGATTAATTGATTATCTGATGGCCGAGGCCGAGCTAGGTCGAGTTCGTGAAGATAAAGTTGCCGTTGCTGCTAGCGTTTTACTTTCACATTTACATCAGATGGCCTTGAGCGAGTGCATTGGAGCTTCAGCTATACCCCCAATCGATGGGGCTATAGCTGAAGCGATCGCGCTATTATGGGCAGGCTTACAGCCCTAGTCTAAAATCTCGGATAAAAGCGTTCTACAATTGGCCAAGGCTCTAAGATCGAATGATACCAAATCCGGTTCTCATACCATCCCTTGCTGCCCTCATCCCCAACCCCTCTCCCTTGGGAGCTACCGTGTATACACATCTGTGAGAAAACTTGGAGGCCCTGCATTAGATCCCCCCTAGCCCCCCTTAAAAAGGGGGGGGAGTTGCGGCGAGGTTCCCTCGTCATGTAGCTGGCACCAAGGAGGGGGAAGCTCTCAAAGTCCCCATTTTTAAGGGGGATTTAGGGGGATCTGAGTGTGAAACGACATAACCGATAACTTATGTATACACGGTAGCCCAAGGGAGAGGGGAGCCGGAGGCTCATTGAGGTCAAGAAGGTTTTGGAAACCGGATTTAGTATGAATCGGGTTTGACAAATTCCGAAACCCTGCTCTCAAAGCCATGGAGACGCGCTACAGTGTGTCTCTACGCCTGCTGAACCCCTAAAACCCTGTTTATGTTGAATCTGCCCCGTTGGTTAAATTTAGGCTTAGTTTTTCCTCTAGCGCTTCTTAATGGGTGGCTTTTTCTCCAGTTCGTGCAGTATTTTCAACCGCTCATTAGTATTTTTATTGCTGCGATCTTGCTGGCTTTTATTTTGGACTATCCAGTGCGATTGCTACAGCAAGCAGGGGTAAAACGTACCTCGGCTGCCTGGTGGGTGTTTCTATTAACGTTGCTGATTTTAGTTGCGATTGGCGTTACGTTAGTACCAATTATTTTAGAGCAACTCAATGAATTAGCTAACAGGTTGCCTAGCTGGATTAAATCTGGCAGCCAACAGTTGCAAGCTTTTAATAGCTGGGCGATCGAGCGAAATTTACCGATCGATCTGAGCGGTTTAGCTAGCCAATTAACCGAAAGGTTATCGGGGCAACTGCAAACGCTAACTACCAGAACTATCGATATTATTTTCAACACGATTGGTAGCGCCTTAAACGTGTTGCTAACCGTAGTATTAACCTTCTATTTGGTGCTAATTGGAGAAGATATTTGGGACGGAATTTTTCAGTGGTTTCCATCTCAGATTGCCAATGCAGTTAGGCGATCGCTGCAACAAAATTTTCACAATTACTTTATCGGGCAAGCGATATCAGCGACAGTAGTTGGTTCGGCGATGACTATTGCCTTTTTAGTGCTAAGAGTCCCTTTGGGATTGTTGTTCGGACTGGGGATTGGATTGATGGCTCTTTTTCCCTTTGGCGTGGGAATTAGTATTGGTATAGTCAGCTTGTTGGTAGCCTTACAAAACTTTTGGTTGGGAGCCGAAGTTCTAGGGGTAGCCTTTGCGATCGATCAGTTAAATGCTAATTTAGTTGCTCCTCGAATTCTGGGCGAATTCACGGGCTTAAACCCCGTATGGATTCTAGTTTCGTTATTGCTAGGAGCTAAAATTGCCGGATTATTGGGAGTATTAATTGCTGTCCCTCTAGCTAGTTTTATCAAGAGTATTACCGAAAACTTACGAGACGATATAGATGAAGAACGGAGAACGTTGGTTACTGTTGAAATATCAGAGGAGCAGAGAAACAGAGGGACAGAGGAGAGGGTATAATTTTTATTTCTTAATAACAAACGCCGTCACATCTGCTAAAAACTTAGCTGCTGCTTCAGGACTATATTTAGCAATTAATTCCTGAGATTTTTGCCCCATTGAGGTGGTTAATTGAGGATCGGCAATAAATTGACTCAAAATTTCAGCGAGTCTCTTAACATCATTAGGATCGAAGCAGTAACCATTTTCGCCATCAATTACCAACTCGGCTGCACCTGCTTGGCGAGAACATATAACTGGTTTGCCGATTGCCATGGCTTCTAATACTACCAGCGCCCAAGTGTCTTCCAGCGTAGGCAAAACAAAGACATCAGCTTGGCGAAAATAAGCACCTAAGCGATCGTAATCAACTCTACCTATCCAACGAACGCATTCAGTCAAATTCTGCTCTTGACAAAACTTTTCTAATTCTGGTCTTTGAACGCCATCTCCTACTACTACTAAGCTGTAATTGCTGTTTCCCTGTTGATGAAGTAAAGCACAAGCTTCTAACAGCAGGTGCAGTCCTTTTCGGGGAATGATACTGCCCCCAAATAGAAATATCGGACGGGGCAATTCTACCATATCGCTGGTTTCTGGTGCTTTAAGTAAAGATTCTCGATCGGGCACTTCGTAGGGATGAACGAAAACTTTTTGAGGAATGGCTTGTAAAATATCTATCAGATACGATCGCCCTGCTTTAGTATTAGTAATACAAGCATCTGCCATTCTTAGCATTCTGCTTCTGACTGCCAATCTAGTTGGCGAATGGCGATAATCTACTGCGGGGGAACTACCTTCATAAGCAATTACTACTTTCCACTTACCTATGGGCTTTAATAATAAAGCGATCGCCGTCCAAATGCCAAAAGAATTAGCAAAAATTACCTGCGGTTGAAACTCCATTAAGCAGTTAACTATACTTAGTGGTAAATAGGTAAAACTGGTGCCGTAGCCAGTAGCCGATTTGGTAATTTTGAAAATCTTCCTTTCGCCAACTACCTGAACCTGGAATGAATTTTCAAATCCTGGAGCATAGCCGCGCCACTTGGCAGTAAATGCCCGCATTTGAGGAAAAATTTTTGCTAGATGGCTTAACATCGGATGCCAGTAATAAAAACCCGACGTTAACAGCCATGCAATCCGTAAATTGTTCATACTAATTAATGAGAAGTTCAGAAGTATGCGCCGAGCGCAGGCTGCGCCAACAGAAGTTCAGGAGTTCAGAATTTAGAGTTAATTTTTGACTTTTGACTTTTGACTTTTGACTTTTCTCGCCCTCTCTCCCAACTAGCGAGTAATTCGCCAAATGTAGGCAAAGATTACTACTGAAATTATAGCTCCGATGAACCATTTGACAGAATAATTGAGGAGATAAACGCGCCTTCTTCTCCAATCTTTTTCGGTTTTAGTTCTCACTTCTTGTTTGGCTTGATTTATCCTCAATAAGATTTCTTGTCTCGCCGATGCTATATTGTTCGTCTCCAGCGATTGTTCGGGCAAAATCTTTAATTGGATGAGGGCATTATTGATATCTTCAAGACTTCTGCCGCTAATATTGGCAAGATTTACTCTTTTTTCTGCTTGCCCTAATACAGATAACCTCCAAGAAATATCATTATTGATTTGGGTATCCATTTTCTTGCGCAATTTGAAAGCATCGGCCCCCAATAAAGGAGCGATCGCTAAGAAGAAAATTGCTAACCCTAAAGCCATCCAATGAAAAACTCTTAAGAGTATTTCTTCCAATTTGCTTTTGATACTATCTGGATCGTAAAATATCAAAGCCATTGCCAATAAGACTACGGGCACTTTGTCAATTAGCTGCCCGATAGTTTGGAATCTCCAATCAGAGTGATTCCATTTCTGAGAACCTAAAATGATGGGGACGATTAGCGCTACCCAGTCAAACAATGTCAGTCCTAACAAACAATATCCTATCGGTCTGAGGAGAGAACTAGGTAGCCATTTACGATCTATTCTGGCCATAATCAATAACTCGATTTCAAAAACAAACTAAGGTGAACTAAGGTTGAGGAAAGCGTGGTTGCCACCATTGATACCAGGAAAACCATGCTTTTTCTAAAATTGCGTAGTCATCTTCAGCAGAAATGCTGTTGACAGGGATAGATAATTGTGTCCACAAACAGCGAAAATCTCGAATGTTTTCGCGACTGAACAGCCATTTTACTACACGCTCGAACTTGACATCGTAAGTATACCGATTGCGATGAAATTGGGGAGATAACACCGTACTGCTACCTAGCGGATTAATGCAACTGCTAAGATAGGCGCGTTTTTGATGAACGAACAGAGTGTAAAATCCTACTGATGTTTGGTAGCGATCGCGACGGGATTCAACGCTAAGTGCCGATACAGGAATTGTCGTGTAAGCACGAACGAAGTTGATAACGCTGCCAGCTTTTTCGATCGTATATCGCATTTCGATATCGAGATCGAGGTTGGCTCGATGGTATCGATACAGTCTGCTAGCTAATAGTTCTGGCGGTGGAGAGACGCGGCTATTCAAGGGACTGCTGGGCTTAGGTTGCCATTCTAGTAGTGGTACTTCTAAAGGAAAAGCAAAATCAGCAGGACGAACTACACCGTTGACGGCAGTAGCGGGGTAAATAATCGCTCTGCCTGCAACTAAGATCGTGCCACTAAAAGCGATCGCTAGCAAAAATAAGCGCAAATTTGGGGGGCGAATCATGAGGTTTCACCCTCTGTTTTTGTCTCTTCTTCATCGATGGCGTTATCTGGATGAAACCACCAATAATAAATCGGGGCAAAAATTAAGACTGCAATTACCGAGAAAATCAGAGAACCTTCATCGTCATGCCAGTATTTAAACGAATTATCTTGAGTGTATGCAACCAGAAGAGCCATTAGCCCTACTCGCAGCAAATTTACGACAAATCCAATTAAAACTGCTAATATTGGCAAGATAATTTTTTGTTTGGTTGTCGCTGGAAACATCATCAAGCAGATAACCGATATTCCTAATACTTGTAGCATCACGCTGTAACCAGAGCAGCCAGTATTGACCTCAACGCTGCCAGTAGGCATGATAATATTTATCCCATTGAGGTTCACTTCAAAACCTAAATATAAAAGCAAGTAAGTAGTCGCTCGTGCCGTCAGTTGCGATATATCAAAAATTTGCGCTAGCATCCCGCTATGGGGGATAAAAAAGCCAAGAATAACTAACTCTCGCCAATATTGCTTTAAGCCTCTGATGCCAGAAGCAATTAATCCCAAGCTCAAGGCTGAGAGCAAAGGTAAGATCCGCAAGAAAAAATCGAAATCCGAGAGAAAACTACTTTTAATTAAAATTATAGTCAAGATAAATAGTCCCAAGCAAGTCGCTACATAGCTGCTTTGCAGATTTAATTGCTGGCGCTTTTTCCAGATTAACAAGCTAATGGCACTCCAAAATAGAATGCTACTTCCTATAACTTCATCTTGCCCAGTTTGCCAAGTTAAAATCACATGGAGAGCGATTAAACCTAATCCAATACCCAACAACCAAACTCGATCTTGTCGTAATAGTTCAAAAAATTGATTGGATTTCATGAGAGGGCGATCGATTTAATAGCTGTCTTACCTAGTGAAACAGGAAATTATAAAAACCACAGATAAACACAGATAAACACAGATGAACAAGAGATGTAATTGATGGGTTATTAATTTGTGCGAAAGATTGAATGTGTTGCCAAGCTACTTTAAGATCTAGAAACGATAATAATACCAATTAAAATCAAACCAACTCCCATTAGTTGGCTCAAGCCCAGACGTTCGCCGAAAATCCAATTACCTGATACAACTAACAAGGCAAAACCTAATCCAGCTAAGACAGGGTAAGCAACTGAAACTGGCAGTTTGTCTAAGGATTTGGTAAAGATGATAACGTTGACACCAAAGAAAAATAATCCCCCCATAAACCAAGGGGAAAAAATTAACGATACCAAGCTGCCATCTGTAGCCGAATCTATAGCTACCATGCGAGATTTTTTTAATAACAGATTGCCGATGCAAGTATTAATGCCAGCCAGAAAAACTAAAATCCATGGGTTTGCGATCGAGTTCATGTGTATCTGCGTTTATCTGCGTTCATCTGTATTCATCTGCGTTATATATCAAAAATTTAAAATATGTTGAAATATCTTACTAGCAAATTTCTCTGCGGAATTTTGCTCGGCAAACGATCGCATAGCCTCACCATCCCCTAACTCCTCACTCGACTGTAACAGAAATTGAGTTAACCCTCTAGCAATCTCCGCAGGCTGGGTAGAGTCAACCGTCATTCCCAAACGATGGCGCTTGACGATTTCTCCCATTAAGCCGTAGTCGGAACTCAATACGGGTTTGCCTGCTGCTGCTGCTAACATCAAAATTCCACTCATGCCCATATGCCGCTGGTAAGGTGCTAAGACGATATCTGCCAGATGAAAATATGCTTGGACTTCTGATTCGGCAACGAACTCATAGTGACTGAGAATTTGCAGCTTGATATGGGGAGAAATAGCAGCAATCTGAGAGGCAATTTCAACTTGCTTTGACGGATTGGCTTGCCCTACCAACAGCAAACAGACTTTCTCGCCCAATTCCGGCGGTAAGAGGGCTAAGGCTGCTAGCAGTTGCCCGATGCCTTTGCGCGATGTCAGCGCCCCAAATAACAGCAATATCTTTCTGCCCGGTTCAATGCGCAATCGTTGCCGCAGTTCGATAACTTGCGGTTCGGATACGGGCGCTATCGTTACTGGATCTGGTACGGGTATCGCCTTGAAAGCACCCTGAAACGATTCGATGTATTTGACAACCAATGGATCTAAGCAGAATAAAGTTTGCAGTTGGGGCTTTTGCAAGTTAGCAGATAGAATTTGCCGTTCTCGCACTTGTTGCAGGCGATATTTCCACGAAGGAGTAAAGCGATCGAATCGATCGTAATGAAATGTAGGCTTAAAGTAGATCCCAGAAATCGGGCAGGGCGGGTTTTTACCTACAGCTAGGGGCAACATACAGGTATCGAAGTACATCGGCAAACAATGAGTTGCCTTTAAGGAAGTAGCATACTGACATAATAAATCCCACTCTTGGAAAGCGCGAATCGTGCGACTCACCCCAGATTTATTCGATTTCAAACTGGCAGCGGCAGTTGGAGAGATGGCGACGAAATTAACTTTACTTTCCGGGTAGTCGGCGGCTAAGCCGACGACATCGGCATGGCGTTCTAGGAATTTGGGAGAAACCACGATGTGGAGACATCCAGATACTTGGCGATTGCACCAATATTGAATTAAATGTTGAATATAAGCAGGATGGTGTCCTTCGATCGAAAGATCGAATAACATTATCTGACGATCGCTGCTGTCTGCTTTTCCCGTCATAATTTTTAATGGCTGGCCACAACTTCTTGGTATTTACCCGATTTGACTACTTTGCCTTTTTCCAATAGATAGATGCGATCGCAATGTTCTACGGTACTCAAGCGGTGGGCGATAATAATTAAGGTTTTGTTGCCGCTTAAAGATTTAATTGACTCATTTACCAACTTTTCGGTTTCGTCATCCAAAGCTGAGGTAGCCTCATCTAAAACTAAAATTTCTCGTTCGTGATAAAGCACTCTAGCAATCCCGATCCGCTGCCTTTGTCCCCCCGATAATCGCACCCCCCGTTCGCCTACAACCGTTTTCACTCCATCGGGTAATTCGGCAACTAACTCCGCCAGTTGAGCGTCTCGAATGGCTTTATCGATTTTTTCTGGATCGATCGATTCTTCGGGAACGCCGAAAGCGATATTTTTCTCGATCGTATCGTCCATTAAGAAAATTGTTTGGGGGATATAACCGATCAAATTTTGCCAATAGCGCAGATCTTGATAAATTGAAACTCCATCGACTTGAATATCTCCACTTTCGAGTTCTAACAGTCCTAAAATTACATCTACTAAGGTAGTTTTCCCGGCTCCCGATTTGCCGATCAATCCAATAGCTTCACCTTTAGCGATCGTCAGGCTTAAATCTTTTAAAGCTGGCTCTTGACTGTTAGGATAGTAGTAAGTAACGCTATTTAGAACTATTCGCTCTTTAAAGGGGGTTGCAGACTTACTCTCAACCCTGTTTGTTTCTATGCCTTCTATTTCTTTTAGATCTAGATATAGTTTGTTGAGAACGTAACTGTGGTTTTTGAGAGAAGCTGCGGCGGTTGTGACTTGGTTGATCGACGGAATGAGGCGAATTGAAGCTAGGGCGAAAATACTTAAAATTCCAGTAATATTTTGAGTATTATTTTGATAAATTAGGACGATCGATGTGAAGCCAACTAGGAATGTGACTAAAAACGATTCGACTAACAGACGAGGGAAAAATCTAAAGGTTTGAGCCGCCGTCTCTGCTGTAGCTGCCCGCTCTACATGATGACGTATTTCCGCTTCAAAGTAGGGTTCGCAGCCAATAACTTTAGTCTCTTTCAACCCTCCCAAGCCATGATTTATGGTCTTAATAGTTGCTGTATGTGCCTTCGATAGTTCTTTTCCCCAATTGCCTAAGTTTTTGCGAGCGTTCTTATAAATAAAAACTGGAATTAGCAGAATGCCTAAAATGAACAAAGAAGCGATCGCGCTAGTGTAAATCAACAATATCGATATGAAAATAATGACAACCCCATAAGCACTTCCATTTAAAATGGGAAGCATAATATAATTACAAAACCCATAAGTTTCATGAGAAATATTATGAATTAAGTTAGCCGTATTTTTTTGCAGGTGAAAGCTGTAAGGTGCGGTTAAATAAGTTCTCATCAACCGCTGACACAATTCGCTTCTTTGTTTGTAGCTGAAATAGAATATATATTTGTTGACTCGAAAACTCAAAAAACCCTTGATGTAAAAAATTAATATTAAAATCAAGCCGAAGGCAGCAATAAAAATACTTTCTGATGGCAACCCCGATCGCAAATAAAGTTGATTTAAGATCTCGTGTTTGTGAATCTGCTTTGGCGAATTAGCTAAAGCAATAAACGGCCCGATCAAACCAATGCCTAAAGTATCAAACAGAGAAGTCAACAAAAAAAAGAATATCAAAATTAGCAGGCGATACTTTTGTCCTGCGAGAATATAGATAAACTTTGATAGATAACTAATCATTTGGTTAAGTCGATACTGCCTGAAAACAATCTAGAAGCGTTAGCTAACTTATTATGCCATTTTCAACTTCCCCAAGGATATATTGCCCAAAAAGTCGGTTAAACTTACAACTATCGGCAGCGTTGAGGGATTTTTGGAGCGATCGCTATAATTGAAAAAGAAAAATATAGCCAGAAGCATTATGGTGGGGTTTGTTGGGTTTCACTCCGTACCCTGCCTTAAGGCTACGCCTACAACCCAACCTACGGCTATTGCACTGTTTTAGCTGTGTTGTTCCACTATGTATGTTCTAAACTCCTAAACTCCTAAATTCACCCCTCAACAATTCGATCGATGCTAGATTTAACCAGACTAGCTCAGGCCATGCAAGGCATCAGCCAGCACCTCACTACTGAAGTTACTGCCAGCAAGCAAAAACTCGATCGCGCTCAGCAGATGCTAACTATAGCGCAAGCCCAGCAAGCAGAACTGGTGCAGAAGCAACAAGATTGGCGCGAGCGGTTGCTATTTACAGCAGCCGTACCAGTGGAACCTTTGAATACTCGGATCTCGATCGATGTAGCCCCTAAAAACCATACGGTAATTGCCACCGATGGCTCTCAGATTTCTCCCAGCCATCACGAAATTGCCTACTGCTATCTCATTAATATCGGTAGGGTGATGTTGCACTACGGACAGAATTTGCATCCTTTATTAGACAGCCTGCCAGAAGTTTTCTATCAGCCGGAAGATCTCTATGTTTCACGGCAGTGGGGCATTCGCACCGAAGAATGGATGGGCTACCGACGTACTGCATCCGAAGCTGTGGCCTTAACCGAACTTGCCTGCGAGTGGTGGGGGGAGATAGGGAGATGGGGAGATAGGGAGATGGGGAGAGAGGGGGAGCAGAGGGAGCAGGGGAGCAGGGGAGCAGAGGAGCAGAAGGGGACAGGCAAAATCCGAATTCCGAACTCCGAAGGAAATACTCAACAGCCTTGTTTGGCGATGGTGGATGGTTCTTTGATTTATTGGTTTTTGGAACCGTTGCCAGTAGAGGCACGCGATCGCATTTTAGTACCGATTCTGGAAGCTTGGGAAAAACTGCGATTAGCCCAAATTCCCCTCATGGGTTATTTAAGTTCTGCTAGAAGTATTGAAGCCCTCAATTTCCTGCGATTGCCAGCTTGCAGCCATCCCCAGCCCGACTGTTTGAGCTATTGCGCTCAATTAGAACGGACCCCGTGCCAATTTTTCGAGCCGCTGCGAGATACGATGCTGTGGGCCTCCCAATTGCAACCGGGAGAACGCGGCCCCTTATGGCGCAGTTCTGCCCAAATTCTCGATCTTTATGGCGCTCATCGCGTCTATTTTTGTTACGCTCACGTCGGGACGGAAATCGCGCGGATTGAAGTCCCAGCTTGGGTAGCGGAAAACTCAACTCTATTCAACCAAGCTTTGAGTTTGATGCTGGCTCAAGTTCAAAAAGGTTATGGATATCCGGTAGCATTGGCAGAAGCACACAATCAAGCAGTAGTTAGAGGAAGCGATCGCGCTCGGTTTTTTGCCTTCCTAGAACAATACATGATCCGCTCTGGCTTGAGAAACGTCGGCATATCTTCTAAGGAAGCTCGCAAGCGCGGCAGTATCGCTTGATGAATGATACCAAATTTGCTTAGCAAAAGTTGGTTTGCCCTCACCCCGCCCTAACGGGCACCCCTCTCCCACGGGAGAGGGGAAGGTGGGGCCCCCTCTGGGGATAAGGGGCAGGGGGTGAGGGCTGGATTCAAGGTTTTAACAACCGGATTTTATATCACCAGGTAATTTTTTCCACTCTCTGGCCAGAATGCTGTAAATGCGATGGTCTACAAATCGATCGTACAGCCACTCGGCATCGCGAATAGTTCCCTCCAAATAGGCTCCCAATCGCTCGGCTAACCTGCAACTAGGCTGATTTTCAGTCGCACAGCGAATTTCGATGCGGTTAATTCGCAGATTGTTGAAAGTCACCTCGATCAGGGCGCGAACGGTCCTCGTCATAATTCCTCGGCCTTGAAAGTCTTCTGCTAGCCAGTATCCCAACTGCGTAGAGCGATTTGCACGATCGAGGTAGTGATGCCCCACTATACCAACCAGTTGACCGCCATACCAAACCCCTAAGATGTATCCGTTGTCTTGGGCCCGCTGGCGATGGGTAGCTTCAATGAAACCGAGCGAATCTTCAACTCTGGCAGTAAAGTCTAGCCATGGCAGCCATTGGCGCAGGTAGGCGCGATTGCGGTCGGTTAGTTCAAACAGCGCCTCAGCATCAGATGCCTCTAGCAACCGTAAAGTAATTTCGCGATCGATTTGATAAGGAAACATAAGGGGAGGGGGAGATGGGGAGATGGGGAGATGGGGAGATGGGTTGAGGGCTGCTGGCATCGCCTCAAATATTCTATTTAAATGCACCGCAGGTTAAGACATCAATGTTCCTACGTACAATTACGTAATTAAATGAAACACTTCTAGTAAATGTCGGTAGATGTTGGGATGTATCCCTGAGATATCTAGGGGAACATTATTTCAGTAGCAGCGTAATTTATGTATGCCAATAGCTTTTAAAAGCGATCGATTACATCCTCATTCAAAAATAGGAGTATTTTCTAGATGGTAGTTTCTTCTGAAAAATTAATTTTAACTCCCGGTCAGGAGTTAAATCTAAATACCCCCCATCTGCTGAAACAGAAATATCCCAAAAAACACGATCACTATCGATTTGAAGATTTTTTCCAGTTTCAACCTAATAAGGGCATAGTTACCGATTGGAACGAAGCTCGCAATATTTTCGCTACCGAAGATTTCATTGTCGGTCTAGTTGAAGGTTTAGAACAAGAAGTTGGTAGCGCTTCCAGCGTAGTGATGTATAGCATCGGCTACCAATGGGGTTTGAAAGATGCTCAATTCTTCCAACAGTGGTTCCAACAAGAATACGAGAAAAACCCCCGCGAAATGAATACATTGTTCATGTTAGAAGCTTGGTGGTGGCCCTTTGTTACCCAAGGCTGGGGCAACTGGGAAGTAGATATGAGCGAACACAAAAATGGCTTTATGGTGGTCAATATTTTTGATTCAGCCGTAGCCAGAACATTAGGCGATGTTGGTAAGCCCGTATGCCACCTTTATGCTGGTTTATTTGCTGGATTCTTTACCGACATGGTGAAAAAACCATTAGGCTGTATTGAAATTCAATGTTATGCCATGGGAGAAACCTATTGTAAGTTCCTCGTTGGCAAGCAAGATCGGATCGATGCTGCTTCCTTCTGGCACAACGAAGGAGCGACGGCTAAAGATATCGAAAAGAAACTTCGTAATGGAGAGATGCTGGGATGAAAAATGGCGATCCTAAGTTGTGTATATCGGTATCAGAATTTTTCAATCTGGTTAACTGGCAAGGAGTACAATTAACACCTTTATCGCTAGAAGTTACAGATGAGAAACCATGGCAGAGCGTATCGGTAAAAGAATTTTTTGGTCGGTTTAACTGGCAAGGTCAACCCTTAGTAAGCCACCGCCAAAATCGTCCAGAACCGTCTTTTTACTTGACTAGCCCGGTGGGGAGATTTTTCCAAGCGATCGCTTGGGATGGCAATCCCGAAATCGGCTCGTTACCCAAACCTCTCTCTGTCGATCGCCCAGTAGTGTCTGAAGAGATGAAATTAACCAATTTATCCGAACTATTTTAGGAAGAGCGGAAATATGTATCCTCAACTAAAAAATTTACTCCATCAAGCTGAAGATCGCTATTTAGAACAGCAAGAGATCCAGCATTTTCAATATCACACTGCTTCTTTAGCTCAACGCTTAGAAATTTATGAGTTAGTCAGGGAACAAGAAGTAGCTATTTTCCAACCAGTTGCCAATCAACTGTTAGAGGTATTTAGCCAACAAGACGGAAAAGTATTAGAGCAAGCGGTAAAAAATTGGTTGTCGGTCATGCGCTATTGCGCCATGGCAATGTTGTTAAACAACCGAGAATTTTTGCAACAGCGATCGCTCGAATGGATGACCGATATCGTCCAAGCCCGCCAAACCCAAGATATCGATCGCAAAATCTCTGAGTGGCTTCAAATCGAGTTGCACCAAGTTCTATCTGGCAAGCAAATGACTTTGTTACAGCCTTTCTTCGAGCAAGCTAGCGATGCAATTTTGGGTGTAGAGAATTCAGCGCCTGCTGAGTTACAAATTGTCGGATTGGAAGAGCAAAACGCGATCGAGCCTGAGTTAGAAGCCGTCTCAGAAGTAGCTAACTTTAGTGGAATGGAAGATTTGACAATTCCTGAATTCGATGCCGAATCGATGTCGCAGATTGTCAACTTCAAGCTACCAGTCGAGTCCGTCGAAGAGCCAGTGATGGTGCAAATCGAAGAACCCATGGCTGAAATCCCTGCTTTCGAGCCAGAAGTTGAATCACCAGAAGAGCTAACGATGGTGCAAATCGAAGAACCCATGGCTGAAATCCCTGCTTTCGAGCCAGAAGTCGAGTCCGTCGAAGAGCCAGTGATGGTGCAAATCGAAGAACCCATGGCCGAAATTCCTGCTTTCGAGCCGGAAGTTGAATCACCAGAAGAGCTAACGATGGTGCAAATCGAAGAACCCATGGCTGAAATCCCTACTTTCGAGCCAGAAGTTGAATCACCAGAAGAGCCAGTGATGGTGCAAATCGAAGAACCCATGGCCGAAATTCCTGCTTTCGAGCCGGAAGTTGAATCACCAGAAGAGCTAACGATGGTGCAAATTGAAGAACCCATGGCCAGCGTCGAGCCGGAAGATGAGCCTATTGAAGAAGCAGCATTTTCTCAAGCTGAAGTTGACTCTTTGATAGATATCGCTAGCTTCAACGACGGGGAAGAAGACCTGTCTTTCGAGGAATTAACTGTGGGTAAATCTGAAGCTGAAGTTCTCGAAGCAATAGCCCAATTCGGTCAATTATCAGAACCTGCCTGGGGCGAATCGGAATCTGATTCCTTAGCAGCTATTGCCGCTGTCGATGGTTTAGGAGATCTCAAATCTCTAGAAGAGCCAGTATGGGGCGAAATAGAAACCGACTCTAGCACCGCTTTTGAAGGCTTAGAAGATCTCAAGTCCATCGAAGAACAAACCTTGGTTCAGTCTGAGTGGGAAACCGTACCTCAAATTGACTCCTTAGATGACTTAGAAGAACTCAAGTCTCTCGAAGCTCCCCAATTTGGCCAGTCTAATTAAAGCAACGTGAAGGCTGAGATCGATTCTAATTTCAAATCCGGTTTGAAAAGCCCTGAATCAGCCCTCACCCCCAACCCCTCTCCCACCTCAAAGAAGCCCTCTCCTACAAGGAGAGGGGAACGGAAGTTGATTTTTACGGGAGAGGGGAGCCGGAGGCGAGGTGAGGGCAAACCAACTGTTACTAAGCGGATTTAGTATCATTTCCTCCTTCACCCCTTTATCATTCATCCTTTACCCCTTCATCATTCTAGGAGACCGATCTGTGATTACTGTTGCCGATTTACTCAAAGAACAACGCTTACCAGGAAATTACTTTGCTTTCGATGCCTACATCCAAGGTGATTTTGAATCTGGACTAGTCGAAAACCGCCGAGGCGATCGCCTGATTGCCCTTCCAGAAACCTTAATTCAAGCCATTTACGCCGGACTCCAACACGAAATCGGCCCCAGCGCTGGCATCGCCCTGCTCAACTGCGGTCGTTGGTGGGGAAAAAACTTCTATACCAGATTTGTCGAACAAGTCAGCGAATACTATGGCAAACCTATCGCTGAAATGGAAATGGTAGAGTTTCTTCAATGCCTAAAACAGTGTTGGAAAACTCATGGCTGGGGTGTCTTTGACCTAGACTTAAATTATTCTTCACAAGGATTCCTGGTAGTTAAAATTACCAACTCTGCTTTCGCCCAACAAGCACCTAAAGGTGACAGTCCAGCTTGTTTCTTAGAAGCAGGTATCCTCAGCGCTTTCTTCAGCCAACTTACAGGCCGAGAATTGCGCTGCGTGCAAATTACTTGCGAATCCTTGGGAGCAGATTCCAACCAATTTGTTTTAGGTCTGGCCGATCGCGTCAAACCAGTAGAAGCCTGGGTGGCAGAACAGGTAGATTTTGAAACAATTATGAACCAACTTTGTGGGAGTAAATAATCATGGCCAAGGTGGTTAAGCTAGAACCGATAGATATTGAAACAGCCGTTCAAACTAATTCCAACATTCTGTCGGCGCTGTTAGACAACGAGCTAAATGTTCTCAAAGAATGCGGCGGTCGAGGGTTGTGTGCTACCTGCCACGTTTATATCAAAAATGGCATGGATAGCCTCTCTCCCGTCAGTCGCCGAGAACAGCGAACTCTAGAAGTAATCACCACAGCTAGCCCCAATTCTCGCCTTGCTTGTCAGGCTCTCGTGATGAATGAAGGCGTGGTGGTAGAAGTGCCTTCGGGGATGTACGTCAGTGCCATGACCGACATTGACTCTTTAGTCGGTCGCCGAGCCGAGCAAGATATCTTGCATCCCATCAACGGCAAAGTTTTGGTCGAAGCTGGTAAGTTGATTACTCGATCGATGATTACTCAACTCAAAGATACCCAATCGGAAATTGGGGCGTATCTAGCCAAAACTTCAGAAGCCTGATACAGAAGTTCAGAAGTTCAGAAGTTCAGAAGGCAGAAGAGAAGGCAAGAGTTAAAAATTGCCCTTGTCTTCTCCCTCTCTCCCCTCAGTATCAATCGAAAATACAAGTTACTCAAATAGGAGAAAAAATAATGTTAACCCAATTAAATCGCTTGAGTTTAGAAATCGATGGTCGCTACGCTAGCGAAAAGGAACTGAAACCGTTTAAAAGCTATTTAGATTCTTTAGAACTGCGGATGAGCCTTTACAAAAAAGTTCAAGCTCATGCCGATGAAATTATCTACAGAACCGAAGAAAAGATGAAAGCAATGGATCGCAATCTATTTATTAATTCTGCTGGCGATTTTACTCAAACTTGGAAGAAAGATATCGTCATGTTGCTCAGATATGCCGCCGCTTCCATGTTATTTAATGATGGCGATCGCCTGCGGGAAGGTCTGCTGCTTTGGCACAAAACCATCGCTAAATCTTATAGCTTCGATCGCACTTGCAACACTACTTTTAAAGTAATGCCCGAAGTCATTAGTGAGTTTTTTAGTCCCGAAGAAGCCGCTCTATTCCGTCCGATTTTGTCGGTCAATGGCGTGGTTTTAGGCTAATTTAGCTGTTTTCACCTCAATTGTGGGATAGGCTTCCAGCCTGTCCCAGAAGGCAGTCTAGAAGACTGCCACAGTCCCAGGGGGCGGGCAAGATGCCCACCCCACAAGAAAAAGCAAGATGCCCACCCCACAAGAAAAAAAACTGTAGCTCATCAATTTGAAAAAATTAACTGGAGATTCAAGAAATGAAAGAAGATATGCAAAATCCCGCAGAGGCTAAAAAGTCTGATTGGCTAGATACAGTAGAAATTGTCTCAGTAGTTGGTTCGATCGGCGGTTCGATCGCCTCTGTATTTTTGAATCAAGCTGCCGTAGCTTGCATTCCCCTATCGGTGACAATGACGCTAAATTTGATGAACCGCAGGCGGATGTTAGAGGCGATGTCTCAAAGCCAGGAAGCTCATAGCAGCGCGATCGCTCAAATCGTCAACGCCAACGCTGCTAGCGCCACTAAGCTAGAATCTCTCGGCCAGCAAATCGGCCAAGGCCAAAAAGAAGTTGCATCCCTCAAGCAAGACAAGCTAGAGATCGAAACTCAACTGGCCGTGCAAGGCGAACAACTAAACCAGTTGCAGCAAAGCACCGCTGACTTGAGCCAAGGGCAAGATCGCGATCGCGCCGAGATCGATCGACTCTCAGCCGAACAGATAGCTAACCAAACTCAAACCGAGATGCTGGGCGCTCAAATGTCTGAAGTTCAGCAACTAACAGCCGACTTGAGCAAGGCAACTGAAGATCTGCAAAAATACACCCAAAGCCTACAGCAAGAAAAAACCGAAATCGCTCAGCAAGTGGTGAAATTGCAAAGCCTTGAGACTTGCACTCAAAGCATCCGGATCGATCCGAACAACCCTAGCGTTTTCTACCAACGCGCTCTCAACTACCAGCAGCTAGAAGGGATGTCTGACAAACAAGCTGCGATCGCCGATTTCACTGCCGCGATTAAAATCGATCCCGGTTATGCCGAAGCTTATCGCGATCGAGGAATTCTCTACCTCGAACTAGGCTCTAAGAGAGAAGCTCTCAAGGATCTGAGGGAAGCTGCCAACTTATTCTTTGAAAAAGGCGACATTCCTAACTATGAAACCGCCAGAGAATTAGCCAAGCAAGTACACGAACTGAGTTCGCCAACCCCAATGAATGAAGCCGTACCTGTTTTACCCTCAGCAGTAGACAGCTTATTCGCTTAAGAGTTTAGTAGTTGAGCAAGGACGGAATAACTTTTGTTAAAAACCGTCCTCAACTCGATTCAAATCTCTGCCACAAGTCTAAAGTTAAAACAAGACTTTCGTACTCAGAAGTCATACCAATCTAACAGCGTACTTTCTTTTTACTTAACTTCTCTTCTACCTACCAGGGAGGAGTTGAGTAAAAATTGCGTTTTAAGATCTACTGACTTGAGGAGGTAAAAATGGCAACTAGAGATGAGAACGAGTTGTATAGAGTTACTTTAATCAATGAAGCCAAAGGTTCAAAGGATACCATTGAAGTTTTAGGAAACGAGTATATTCTTGATGCTGCCGAACAGCAGAATGTCGAATTACCCTATTCTTGTCGTGCTGGTGCTTGCATTAGCTGTACTGGCAAGGTACTCCAAGGAGAAGTCGATCGAAACGACCACAGCTTCTTGCGGGAAAAGGAACTTAAGGCTGGTTTCGTCCTTCTCTGCGCTGCCTATCCTATGTCTGATTGCGTAATCTCAACTCACCAAGAAGACGCTTTGTTAGATCTTTACTAAAAAAGTCTGTTGAGTAGCCTTGCTGCGAGCGAAGTATAAACTGAAGAATCCCAGCTTTCCCTGAAGAGAAGAAAAATTTTTTCTGGGAGTTAAAGCTTACTCCAAAACCCAGTTTTTGACTTTTGACTTGTTAATGACTGTTTATGAACCAAGAAATAATCGAGAGCCTTTGGAATTTACCTGGATTGCTAGGAATTGGGATTATTAGATTAGAAGGGCAGCCATATTTTTATGTAAAACCGCAAATTCAAGCTTGGGAAAAACCTGCCTTGCTGGATTTAATCGTTCAAAATATTAATAAATCGCCTTCTAGCCTTAAAAAGATTGAATTTGCCGTTATGGGATATCATACTTTTGTTTTTCAAGAAGATCTATTTATAAAAATAGCGATCTTGACTCAAACTAATCTAGTAAAGCTACCACCAATAGCCCCCTTAATTACCAGTATTAAAAATAGCTTGCGAGGTGCGATCGCCACCTTTCAATTGCTATCCACAAGTAGCGATCGCCAACAAAGATTAACTGCTGAATCTAAAATTAACTTGCCTGGGTCGCCAAACCAACAAAACTCTTTAACCGTTGTAAATATTCAAGAATTAATCGACATACTAAATAAGGTTAGTAAGCTTGCTAGTAAATATTTGGGTAAAAAAATCATAGCCAATTATCTAGAATCAACTCGACCAAAATCGGAACATTTAAACGAAGTTAAGCTCGAACAATCTGGTGAAATTGTATTTGCCGGAAGCGATTTAACTGCTGCTAGTTCCTTGCAGCATCAATTAATCAAAACTTGGATTCGATCTTTTGTCCAACAGTGTTCTCAAGTTCTCCCCTACTTATCTAGCACCTTAGAACAAAATTTGACTGAAAAAGAAAAAACAATTTTATCATGATATCTTAGCAAATATCTGTCGGAGTTTGTATTTACCGCTTTTCGCAAATCGTCTAAAATATTATATTACCGCGTGCGCATAAATTATGAGTCAAAGAATTATTGAAAGCTTTTGGAATTTGCCAGGATTCGTTGGCATCGCCATTATTACCAAAATTGAAGAAGAACTATACTTTTACGTAAAACCGCAAGTTCAAGACTGGGAAAAGCCTGCCTTAACTCAATTAATGAGTCAAAGCATTGCTAAAACTCACCCGAAAATTAAGTATTTTGAATTTGACGTGATGGGTTATCATGCTTTTACTTTGAGAATTAGCCCGACGTTAAAATTTATCATTCTCACTCAAACTGATGCCGTTAAGCTGCCATCGCTTAATATTTTGAAAGAGCTATTAGAAGAGGATTTGCAAAGTTCAATTGCCAATTTTGACGCTTTAGCTAAAAAAAGTATCGCAGGATCGGGAACTAGTCAAAGTTTATTAACTAACCGACCTGCTGCTAAACCTACTGCCATCCCAACTCAGACAGTCAAAGAACCTGGGGAAAGAGTGACAGTCTCGGATCTAGTTAATATCCTCGATCGAGTCACTAAAGTGGCTAGTAAATATATCGGCAAAAAACTAACTGCTAGCTACTTAGAGTCAAATCGTCCTTCAGATGAATGGTTAAGGAACTTCCAAATTAAAGAATCTGGCGAGATTGCGTTTGCAGCTAAAACTGCCGAGCCTGTTAGCAGCGATCGCCTCAATTCGTTTAAAAGCTGGTTAGTCGCTTTTATTAAGCAAGCGGCCCGCATTTTTCCTTACTTGCCGACTGTGATCGACCAAGAAGGTTTAAACGAACGACAAAAAAATATTCTCAAGTAAAATATTAAATATTTAAGAAATCCAACATTCCTGGGGTGTTGGGTTTCACCCCGTTCAACTAAAGCCTACGATCTACAATCAATTTTATTATGGGTGTTTAATTTTTGACTTTTGACTTTTGACTTTTGACTTGATTTGACTATACCCTATGCCCGATCGCTAACTTACAAACTCTCCAATAGTCATTATGAACGCTCCAGAACTGCCTAGCTCTAAGTACCAAATTTTAAGACTAGTTGGACAAGGACAATTCGGACGTGTTTTCTGTGCTGTCGAACAAGCTACAGGTAACTTAGTGGCTCTAAAAGAGTTAGAGCATCAGCGTTTTCCGACTAAAAAGTTTTTACGAGAACTGCGCTTTTTGTTGAGTTTAGAGCATCCTAATATCGTCAACTGCCATACTATAGAACATACCCAAACGGGAAGATATCTAGTGATGGATTATTGCGAAGGAGGTTCTTTACGAGATTTACTCGACTCAGAACAAAAGATAAGTTTGGCGCAGGGTTTAAAGCTAATTGCTGATGTGCTACTAGGTTTAGAACACGCTCACAGTCGCAGTATAGTTCATTGCGATCTCAAGCCAGAAAATGTTTTGCTCGCCAAAGATGGCAGCAGATGGGAAGCAAAAATCTCTGACTTTGGGATTGCTAAGCTAAAAGAAGAAGTTAATAAAGATAGTTTGGGAGCTACAGGTTCGCCAGCGTATATGGCTCCTGAGCGATTTTACGGTCAATTCTCGATCGCTTCCGATCTATATGCGGTGGGGATTATGTTATTTGAAATTGCCGTCGGCAATCGACCTTTTTCCGGTTTACCTGGCGAGTTAATGTCATCTCACCTCAACGAAACTGTTAAAATTCCCCATACAGTTCCGTTTCTTTTGCGTTCTACGATCGCTACTGCTTTGCAAAAGTTACCCCAGCGGCGATTTGCTTCTGCCGCTGAAATGCTAAAGTCAGTCGAATTAGCGGCTACAGTAGAAAAAATCTCGATTCACGAGCGCCAGTAGGTTGGGTAAAATAACGTCTGTAGGGGCGCAAAGCTTTGCGCCCCTACTATATGTGGTTTTCGTGGGTAAGTCCTAAACTATTTCCCATCGCGATCGATATCGCCAGGAATTTTTCGTTCTACCCGATTCCAAGCATCGCGGGTAGCGTGTTTGGCTTGTTCCCATTTGAGCCTAGCGTTAGGATATTTGGTTTCGTATTCTTGCCGCAAATCTTCTTCTGCTCGATCGTAGTTTAATCTACCATCATGCATTGAGCTATAGCTTTCATAACCCAATCGATATGCTGGTTCGTAATCTGAATATTCGTAGTTAGACTCAAAGTATGGGCGAGTGCGGTAATTGTCCCGCCAGTATTCGTCCTCTACTGTGGGATCGATGAACTCGGCTACTTCCTTTCCAACTAATCCGCCACCGATAGCACCAATGGCCGCACCAATTACAGCCCCCACAGGACCGCCAACAGCAACCCCAATGGCCGTAGCAGCGATCCCCGCACCCGCAGCACCGATTCCCGTGCCTACTGGATGAGCGCCTGGTTCGCCAGTAATCGGATCGGGATTAGCATCGAGCGGTTCGAGATCTTTGGGATTATTATTCATCAAATTAACCTCCTAAAAAAGCTACCATCTAATTGATATATAGAACTTTGTATGATGATATTATTATCAAATTGCAAATTTATACTTCCTTCTTAGGTATGAAATTCTGAGTGTAGCTATCTATTTCTAATTAACATCAACTTTCTAACTTTTGATAAAAAAATCCCACAACTCGCTCGATTTAGTTGCGGGGAAAATTTTCATTCTTAAGTTCGCAGCAGCTTAAATTACCCGGAGCAACAGTAGAACTAAGATAACTGCGACCAGTATTCCAATCCCACCAGTTGGATAATATCCCCAACTGCGACTGTAAGGATACACTGGCAAAGCCCCAAGTAATAATAAAATTAAAACAATTACCAAAATGGTAGAAATAGACATTATATAACTTCCCTAATTTTACATTCGCTCGGCTATTACTCCTCGATTTGATATTCTCTAAGCCTGACAAGGATTCGAGCTTAAAACATATATTAATGTCTATCGATCGCTTTCTCGTCAGGCTTTTAAGAGAAATTATTTGTTATGCAAAAAAACAACCAAAACGAAATATCGAGCCATAACTTAAGCTCGATCGATTAGGTTTTTGGCAGCATCTTTGACGTTTTCTACTTCGTGCCTGATGGCCGCTTCATCTTGTTTAGCCTGGCCTTCTGCCTTCGATCGAGTGTCACCAGTCACTTCGCCAACGGCTTCCTGAATTTTGCCTTCAATGTTTTTGCCAGTGGCTTTCAATCTATCTTCAATACTCATATCGAACCTCCTATCTCGGTCTAATAAATGTTGAATAAAGCGTGGTTTTACAACCTCGATCGTACTGTAGGGGGTTTAATGGAGAGTTGACATCTCTCTAAAGATATAATTAAAGGTATGAGAAACTTATTATTGAACTTCTAGGTCTTTAAAAGATAAATAGGAATGAAATTGAAAAGTCAGAAAAGAAATTATTTCAATCGGTTTTCTGTTCGACAAAATAGGATTTAGGCATCTATTTTCCAAATAGAACTAATCCTAAATTCGCTCGTCCTTAACTTCTCTGTCAATGGAAAAAGTTGCTCGCCAAGGATATTTGGGGGCTAGAAGGGGTGAATTTGGTGTAAACTCATGGAAATATAGCGATCGCTAGACACCAAAGGGATCGCCTAGCGTATTGCCTTGCAACGTAATCGCCAGCTAATCTTAAAATTACTCTCAACCGACTGGAAGTTAATTACTTATGCGAATTTTAGTAACAGGTGGTGCGGGTTTTATTGGTTCTCATCTGATCGATCGCTTGATGGCAGAAGGACATGAAGTTATTTGTTTAGATAACTTCTACACGGGAACTAAGCGCAATATCCTCAAATGGCTAGATAACCCTTATTTTGAACTCATCCGGCACGACATCACCGAACCAATTCGCCTGGAAGTAGATCGAATTTATCACCTTGCTTGTCCGGCTTCTCCAGTTCACTATCAGTTCAACCCAGTCAAGACCGTAAAAACTAACGTCATCGGGACGCTAAATATGCTGGGTTTAGCCAAAAGAATTAAAGCTAGATTGCTATTAGCTTCAACCTCAGAAGTCTATGGAGATCCAGACATTCACCCTCAAACCGAAGAATATCGCGGCAACGTTAACCCCATTGGCATTCGGGCCTGTTACGATGAAGGCAAGCGAATTGCTGAAACTTTATCCTTTGATTACCATCGCCAAAATGGAGTAGATATTCGAGTAGCGCGAATTTTTAATACCTACGGATCGAGGATGTTAGAAAATGACGGGCGCGTCGTCAGTAATTTTGTAGTTCAAGCACTCAAAGGAATTCCTTTAACCGTGTATGGAGATGGTTCGCAAACTCGCAGTTTTTGCTATGTTTCTGACTTGGTAGAAGGATTAATGAGATTGATGAACGGCGATTATATCGGGCCGGTTAATTTGGGAAATCCGGATGAATATACCATTTTAGAATTAGCTGAAAAAATTCAACAAATGGTCAATCCCGGAGCAGAAATTATCTTTAAACCTCTACCAGAAGACGACCCCAAACAGCGACAGCCAGATATTACCCGCGCCAAAAAATACCTGGGTTGGCAACCGACGCTGCCTTTGGCAGAGGGGTTAAAGCTAACGATCGATGATTTCCGAGAGCGCTTAGCGTCTTCGTAAAGACTGAAATCAAATCCGGTTTCTACAGTCTTGAATCCAGCCCTCACCCCCAGCCCCTCTCCCACCTCAAAGAAGCCCTCTCCTACAAGGCTAACGTGTATACACATCTGTGGGAAAACTTGGAGTCCCTGCATTAGATCCCCCCTAGCCCCCCTTAAAAAGGGGGGAGTTGCGGCGAGGTTCCCTCGTCATGTAGCTGGCACCAAGGAGGGGGAAGCTCTCAAAGTCCCCCTTTTTAAGGGGGATTTAGGGGGATCTGAGTGTGAAACGACATAACCGATAACTTATGTATACACGGTAGCCTACAAGGAGAGGGGAAAGGAAGTTTCTTTTTATTGGAGAGGGGAGCCAGAGACTAATTGAGGAAAAGAATGTTTTGGAAACCGGACTTGGTATGAACTGTGTCATTCTACAGTGTCGTTATGTAGGGTGTGTATAGCCTGCGGCATGGCTACGCTAAAGCGCAGCGTAACGCACCGCCTACAGAACTGGTATTACAATTCAACTACTTATAGTTTGAACTTGCTGAACTTGCTGCCACAATTGTTCTTGGTTAACGGCAGGTTCTTGGCAACTCAAACCTTGGCAAACAAATCCAATTACATTTGGCGGCAAATCGGTTTCTAGTTTCAGCATTGCTGTTGGTAAATACTGCGGCAAAAGAGAGGAAATTTCGTTTTGGTTAGTGCGAATTAAGGTAGGATGACGATACCAATCGAGGGCGCTAAATAGAGTCGGACAGGCTTGGGGCGATCGCTCCATCATGCTGCTAAAAGCTTGTAAAGTTTGTTCGGCGCGATCGAGGTATTGCAGGTTCTCGGTTAGTAGGAATAGGCGAACTAGATTGGCGATCGCTACACCATTGGCTGAAGGGGTGGCATTATCGATATAACTGCGTTCCCGGACGATCAGATGGCGATCGCTGGCTGTATTGTAATAACCTCCTAGTTCCACGCTCCACAAAAACTCGTCGAATTCATCTTGGAGGCTGACAGCTTTTTCTAACCACAAGTTGCTGGCGATCGATGTCTTTTCCTGAGAAGAGAAAGACCCCTCTTTCTTCTCCCCTCTCGCGCTGTCGCGCCGCTGCGCTAGAGCAGGAGAGGGGCTGGGGGTGAGGTCGAGAGGGGTTGGGGGTGAGGTCAGCCCCACAGAAGCTTGATGCAAATCTAACAAAGCCTTGATAAATAGGGCATAGTCTTCCGATTGCCCCCAGACAGCAGGTTGTCCCTCATAGTTCAGGCGGTGGAATCGCCCGTCAACCCATTGGGAATCGAGGATAAATTTAGCTGCCCCGACAGCGAGTTCTAAGTATTCAAAATTGCCAAAAACGCTGTAAGCTCTGGCTAAACCAGAAATCATCAGGCTATTCCAAGCGACGATCGCTTTAGTATCCGTCACTGGAGGAATTCGACCCGGCCAGTTGCTAGTTTTCGCTTCCCGATTGTCGCGGGCTGGGGGAAAAGTCTCAGCCGACGACGTGCCATATCGAACGGCAAATAATTTTTTTAGAGTAGCTTCTAAAGTGTCGCTCAGTTTGCCAGCCTGACGGCGTTGGAGAACGTTACTGCCTTCAAAGTTGCCTTCACGGGTAACAGTAAACTCGGCTGCTAATTCCTCTAGTTCGTCGCGGCTGAGAATACCTTCAAGTTCGGCATAACTCCAAACGTAAAACGCTCCTTCTTCGGGTTCGCCAGCGGTGGAATCGGTAAAGCTATCGGCATCTTGAGCCGCATAAAAGTAACCTTCAGGTGCGGTCATTTCCCGCTTCAGCCATTGGTAAGTACCAGCGATCGATCGCTCAAATGCTGGTTCTTTTACGCCTGTAGCCCACAGATTTGCCAGAAATTCGACGATTTGCCCGTTATCGTAGAGCATTTTTTCAAAGTGCGGCACCGTCCAGGTGGAATCGACCGTATATCTATGAAAACCACCTGCTACGTGGTCGTAAATTCCACCTAATGCTAAATCTAATCCCCGTTGAGTAGAGGTTTCTTTGGCATCGTATCTAGATTCAAAACCAAATCGCACCCCTCGCAATGCTATTTCGGCATAGGGCATCATCGGGAAACTAGGACCGTAACCTCTAGCCGTCAAAACCCCCGTGTTAGTCTCGATTCCGGCTCTGAGTAAATCCTGCCAATCTAAAGCGGGATTAACATCTGAGGAAAGAACGGCCGCTTGCTGGAGCAGACCTTGCAGTTCGGCTTTCATGTCTCCCATCTTGGTGGTTTCGACATCATAGAACCGACGAATTGACTGCAATACCTGCAAAAATCCCGGTCGTCCGTAGCGCGGCTCTACAGGGAAGTAAGTACCGCCGTAAAAAGGCACCAGATCTTCTGGAGCCAGAAAGACATTCAACGGCCAGCCGCCTTGTCCGGTCATCATTTGCAATGCCTGCATATAAATGCTATCGAGGTCGGGGCGTTCTTCGCGATCGACTTTAATCGGAATAAAATTGGCATTCATGTACTGCGCGATCGCTAAATCGGAAAATGCCTCGCCTTCCATCACCGTACACCAGTGACAGCTAGAGTAGCCGATCGACAGAAAAATCGGTTTATTCCCCACGCGGGCAGCTTCTAAAGCTTCCTCATCCCAAGGCTGCCAATCGATCGGGTTTTCTGCGTGCTTGCGGAGGTACAGACTTTGAGATTGCGCTAGCCGATTGCTCATCTGAATTATGAATGTAGAATACACTTCTTGTGGGATAGCCCTCTGGGCTGTCCCTAAGAGCAAGCAAGAATTTACTGCACTTAATTGCCAACTGCTATCAAAGCAGTTTAGCGCGATCGCGATCGTGTGGTTCCTTAAGTTGGCTCAAATCGGGACCTAAAGGAATAATTCCTCCAGGATTGAGGGGAAATAAGTTGCCGTAGTAGTCGCGCTTGACGCTTTCTAAATCGCAAGTGTCAGCCACACCTGGAAGCTGATATAAATCGCGCAAGTATGCCCCCAAATTTTGATAATCCTGAATCCGACGGCGGTTGCACTTAAATAACCCGTAATAAACGATATCGAATCGAAATAAAGTGGTAAACAGCCGCACGTCTGCTAAAGTTAAGCGAGTCTCCTTCGGAGAGGCTAGCCCTTCCAGGGCGGCTACGCCAACGCCAACGCCGCAGAGATATCGATTCGTTTCCAAGGTGGTTTCGATTTCGTCGAGAGTAGCAAACAACTGTCCGCAAGCTTCCTCGTAAGCCGCCTGAGTGCGAGCAAAGCCGCAACGATACACCCCATTGTTAACTGCTGAGTAGATTTTCTCATTCCACCAGTCAATTTTGGCTTTCAGTTCCTCTGGATAAAGATCTAACTGGGGATGCTTAGCAAATTCGTCGAACTCTGAATTCAAGATGACGATAATTTCCGAACTCTCGTTGTTGACGATGGTTTTGGTTTGTTTGTCCCACAACACGGGCACGGTACAGCGTCCTTCGTAACCGGGTTTTGCTAACTCGTACAGTTGGCGCAAGGACTGACAGCCTTCTTCAGATCGATCGAGTACCCAACCGCCATCTTCTGGGGAAGGAGAGACGGTAGCTACAGCGATCGTATCTTCTAATCCCTTGAGAGTCCGAACTACCAAAGTGCGGTGCGCCCAAGGACATCCCATGCCGACGTAGAGTTGGTAGCGATCGGCTGCTGGTTGGTAGGGGTTTTCTGGCTCTTTACTGACAAAGTTCCGAAACTGGCTGCTGGGACGAGTGTACTCTCCAGTTTTATTTCCTGGGGCTAGTTGAGACATCATTACTTGCCAAAGGGCCGTCCAACCCCATTTCACCAACTTAATCGCCAGCTTTGGCGGCAGCGATTTACCCTTGGCCTTCGGTTTAGAAGATTCGGTTTGGGAAAAAGTAGGTTGTGACATTCCAAGCAAAGAGAAAACTGGCAGTTATTTCCACTTTAACCCTTAAACTTTTTTGTCAATGCGGATAATCGCTATATTGCACCTTTCTGGCGCTAAACGAGTGGCGATCGCTTGTCCGATTCCAGAGGCATTATGCTTGGGTTTGTTGGGTTTCCTTGCGTCAACCCAACCTACAGATCTCTGCCTTCCAAATTACTGCCTCAAGTTGGCAGGCGGGTTTTCTGGAACTCTCCACAAATAAATGGTGCGGCCCTCGATTTGCTCGACTCGTTCTGGTTTCCACTCGCCCATATCAAAAGCATGGGAGACAATTCGAGTGCCTGGTTTTAATTCGCTCAAAAGTTTGGGTCGCAGTCGCAGATTCACAGCAGGCAATAGGTAAAGGGTCACGACTGTGGCTTCTTTCAAGTCAGTTTGGAATAAGTCTTGCTGGCGAAATTCGACTCGATCGGTCACATTGGCTTCTTTAGCGTTTTGGTTGGCCTCTCGCACTCGTTCGGGGTTAATATCTACTCCCACTGCCCGCTGTACGCCATATTGTTGCACCGCCGCGATCGGAATCCGACCGTCGCCGCTGCCTAAGTCGTACACTACGTCATTTTTACCGACGTTAGCCAGTTGCAACATTCGATCGACTACTGCTCTCGGTGTCGGCACGTAGGGCACGTCGGGAACCCTTTCTAGGACTTCCCCTTGAGGCTGTTCTGTCGTGGTGTTTGGTTTGGCATCGGCTGAAAAATCTCCCGCTGGCGTGCAGCCAACTGCCGTACCTGCAATACTCAAACCCGCGAGCGATCCAGCCAATAAGCGTTTGAAATTCATGTTTTTGACTCCAGATTGCTAAGTAGTTGTTGTCAAAGGTGTTAGACGAATCCATCTGAGTCGCTACGAGCGACGTTGCTTGACCCGATACCACTGCCAGAAGGGAATTCCCAAAAGTACAACCGCCACGCCGACGATCGCGCCAAATCCGGTGTAGGCTAAGCTGGAATACAGCAAATAGACGCAGGCGGCACAAAAGGCTATAGGCGTTAGTGGGTAGAACGGCACTTTAAAGGGACGCGATCGATGCGGCTCTTTTGCTCTCAAAACGAACAAGGAAATGACGCTGAGGAGAAAAAAGAACCAAAACACCGGAGCCGTGTAATCGACCATGGCTTCAAACCCGTTCCGCGCAAAGCTGCCCATCAGCACCAGTAACAGCGCGATCGCACCTTGCACTAAAAATCCCGTTATCGGGGTTCCCGCTTGGGTTTCCCATCGTCCTAAAAAGCCAAACAACGATATATCTCGTCCGAAGGCATAGTTAGTCCTGGCCCCAGTCAAAATCGAAGCGTTGATCGAACCCAAGGCAGTGATGGCAATTAGAGAACTAATTAGAATGGCTCCTGGTTCTCCCAAAGCTTGGCGCATCAAGTCGGCCGCGATCGCTTTCGATTCCGCCATGCCCGATAAGCCCAATCCTCGTAAAAATGCGACATTAATCAGCACGTATAAAGCGGTGATAATGCCAATACTCCACAACAACGATCGCACGATGTTGCGTCGCGGCCGTTGGATCTCTGCCGAAATATAAGCAGCTTCGTTCCAACCGCCATAGGAGAGCAAGACAAAAATCGCCGCCGAACCCCAATTGCTGGATGCGATCGCGGTTGTAGTTGTCTCAGGTGCGGGAGAAACCAGCAGCAACCCTAAGACAATCACCAGGGAAAGCCCCAAAATCGTCAAGACAGTGAGCGAGTTTTGAATGCCTTTGCCTTGTCGAATGCCGATAATGTTGAAACCAGTCAGCAGGACGATCGCGATCGTGGCATAAATCGAAGACGACCAAGGACCTAAGCTCAATAGCTGCGAAGCATAGTCGCCAAACACGAAGGCTAATAAAGCGATCGATCCGGTTTGAATTACAGTCATTCTCGCCCAAGCGAACAGAAACGCTAGGTTTTGTCCGAAGGCGCGTTTGAGGTATTCATAGTTGCCGCCTACATTGGGATATGTGGTGGCTAACTCGGCATAACACAAGGCTCCAATCAGGGAGATAAACCCTCCCAGCAGCCAGATCGATAGCACTACCCAACCGCGATCGGTGTTGGCAGCTACCAGGGCTGGAGTTTCAAAAATCCCGGCACCGATGACGATACCGACGATGATGGCGATCGCATCTTTGAGGGTCAAAGTTGGCGGCGCAAGGGACGGATCTAGTATTAGCGAAGAATCGATCGAACGAGTTGTTTCCAGTTTAGTCACGATGATTTCTCAAGCACTTTATCGTCTCGGTTTCCGACCGTCAGGACCTCCCGCCCAAGGTGGAGGGCCTGCGGCCGGACGGATCTCGATCGTCGAACCATTGGCTCTTTGAATCGAAAAGGCATCAAATTCGCCCGACTTCTCGCTGAGTTTGCCGATAACGGTTACTTCCTCGCCTGAATCGAGATTGACTTCCCGATACCATCGCGGCCCGGCATCGACAATTATTTGTCCGCTGCCGTCATCGAGGGTAAAATTATTGCCCACCACGCTTAGCACTCGTCCGGAAATGGCGATGCCATTGGTGCGTCTGAGATCGCCGATCCGAGTTGGCTGTGGCTGGACGGGTGGTGTTTGCGCTTGCGCCAAGTCTCTAACTTGAGTTGGTAGCGTCAGGTTTCGCGGTTGAGCTACACCTGCGATCGCTAAACTCGCGATTCCGCTTCCAGCCAGTAAAAGAGCTAAATATTGTTTCCATTTCATCGATTTGTCCTCGTACAATTCGATTTAGTTCAAACTCTCCGAATTTTCGGATTCAGGCGATTTCGAGCCGTAAAATTAACCTGAGTAGTATTGCTGAATCTGGCTTTATCTAAGTTAGGAAACTCCTCAGCTAAGGATCGTCCTACTTCCGTGAGATTTCCTACCTACCATCGGGAAGATTTGGATTACAGGTAACAAAATCGATCGCCGTTTTTGTCTGCCTACCTATACCAATGGTCCGTAGTGGTTTTTCTCCAAAGGGCTGCGGTTTTGCTCCGAGGGAGGACGGTTCTGCATCCAGGCAAAGAAAGCAGCCGTAGAGAGCAAAATCAGAGTCAAAAAACTTACCAGTTGAAGCATGATGCTGTAACGCATTCCTAAACCTCACGATCGGTTGATTTATGCCAAGTTGTAATGCTCTAAATGCACGTTGGTAACGGGCACGTTCAGTTCGTGCAGGGCCCGCTCGACTTCATCCATCATCTTGGGGACCGCGCAGATAAAATAATGCCGAGTGCCGCGACGGGCGGGAATGTAACGAGCTAACAAGTCTTTATCTACATATCCCGTTTCTCCTTCCCAATCTTCAGGCGGTTGGCGGAGGACGTGGACGATCGCTAGATCCAATCGCTCTTTGAGGTCTTCAATCGCTTCGCGATAAGTAATGTCGTCCCAGGTTTTATTGGCGTAAATTAAGGTATAAGGGCGATCGTCTCCCCGTTCGGCAGCGGTGACTAATATGCTCATAATCGGCGTAATGCCAATACCCCCAGCAATGAGGACAAATCCAGCCGAGTCTTCATAGCGATCGCTGGTAAACGCGCCATAAGGACCGTCCAGATAGGCTTTGGTTCCAGGAGGGTAATCTCTAATGCGGCTGGTGAAATCGCCCACGGCTTTGATGCCAAATTCCAATCTTTCCGGGCGTTCTCCGCTCGATGACATTGAAAACGGATGCTCTCGCATACTAAATGGCGTGATATTGAGCGTAATCCAAGCAAACTGCCCCGGTTGAAAGGAAAATCCTTCGTGGCCGAAGGGGCGGAGTGCCAGCGTCCAAACATTGCCGCGTTCGGGCTTGACTTCTTCGACTAAATAGGGTTTTTTCGTCATCAGCCAAGGTTTGACTAAGCGAATGTAGACGATGAGCCATAAAGCAACTAGGGCAATAGCTGCCCATAACACGGCCTTCCAAAATAACCCCAAATAGTTTCCCACCCCTAATGCGTGTCCTAGTCCCAATCCTACGGCTAGCACCGCTAAAATCGAATGAGATAACCGCCAAGGTTCGTAAGGAATTTTCAGCGGTTTGCGCCAAATAGTGGTAACAATGAGGGCAATAAATGCCAAGGTTGCTAAGACTGCCATTCGCGCCCGCCAAGGCGCTGTGGGAAAATTCAGCAGTTGAATCGTGTCGGGCTGCACCCAAAATAAGATGAGGGGATGCACCAACACCACGACAAAGGCAACAAATGAGGTGTAACGATGGAATTGCAAGATGATATCAATTCCATAGGAAGCTTCAATCCGATTGACGCGGGCAGTAAGGGCAAACTGCAAGGCCATCAATGCCAAACCAATAAAACCCAGCGCCACCGAAAACTCGATCCAAAATCCCCGCCCCGCAGGAGGAGGATAGATTAAAAGCACCAGCAGGGGTAAGACGGTGAAAAATAAAAATGCTATTATCCAAGCCAGCGCCACTGCGATCGGGCTATGCCTTAATAAGCTCTGCATCCTCAGCCTCCTGGCTGCTGCGCTGAAGCTTGAAACCGATTATTTACTTCGTTCCAGTTGACGACGTTCCACCAATTCTTGAGATAATCGGCTCTCCGATTTTGATAGCGCAGGTAATAGGCGTGTTCCCAAACGTCGTTACCCATAATTGGGTAATTGCCGTCAGTAATGGGATTATCTTGATTGGGAGTAGAAACGATTTGCAGTTGTCCTTGGGGATTCCGTACCAACCACACCCAACCGCTACCGAAGCGATCGCCCCCGGTTTCGTTAAATTGCTGCTGGAAAGCCTCAAGGCTGCCAAAGGTTTGGTTAATGGCTTGAGCTATAGCCCCTGTCGGTTGTCCGCCGTTCGGTCCCATAATTTGCCAGAAAATCGTGTGGTTGAGATGTCCTCCAGCGTTGTTTTGCACGGTCGATCGAATGTCTTCGGGAACGGCGTTAAGGTCGCGCAGCATGGCTTCTACGCTTAATTTTTGTAAGTCGGGTCGATCTTTGAGGGCAGCATTGAGATTATCTACATAAGTTTGGTGATGCCTGTCGTGATGGATTTGCATCGTTTGAGCGTCGATCGCTCGGTTCAAAGCACCAGTCTCGTATGGTAGTGGTGGTAGTTGAGCGGGTGAAGCACTTAATTCTCGATCGGGATAAGCAACTGGAATCGATACCTCTGGCGAAGGAGAAGTAGTCGGCGTGGCCGTCTGAGCGGGTGTTACTTGAGAATTGACTGTAGGATTTGGCTGGCAGGCAGCAAACACGATGCCAGCCACAAATATCAGCAAGAAGGCGATCGAATGTCGTAATTGTTTTCTCATAAAACCTCCGAAAAAACTTGAAAAAACACTCATTTTTTTGCGAATACTGTCGCCGCAAAGAGTGTAAAAGAAAAATACGCTCTCGATAATTCTTGACCAAAACAGTTGTCAATTCGCAGTTCGCAATTCGCAATTAAATACAATAATTCTCACTCTTGAATAGAGATGAAATGCCAATTTTTAAGATTTCAATCGCTTAGCTCGATCGCTTTCATGCCGGAAATAATCTTAGATAAACGAAAGCAGAATGGAATTAACGATTGATAGAGCGATCGAACCTATTAAAGCACTCCAAAATCCATAGCGCAGGCGAAATCCGCGAACTAATAATGCGGCCAAACCAAAAACCGTGGCATTAATCACAAACAGAAACAAGCCTAATGAAAGGATAATGAATGGCAAGCCTAATAACACTAATATCGGACGCAATAAAGCATTAATAATACCGAAAATAGCTGCGGCGATCGCGGCTTTGCCCAAACTATCTAGCTCCACGCCGATCGGTAATCGAGCCACGATTAAAAAGCTAACTGTGGTTACGAGCCAAACGAGCAAAATATCAGTCATGCAAATTCTACTTCTCGCAGTGGAGAAGGTATTTTTTATTTGAACGCTCCTGTTACTTATAGCTTAAAAGCGATCGCTGCGTCTTCCCTTATAAGAGAGAGCTTAAACTCTACCTTTGGGCAGAGTCTTTATATATAAATTTAGTTACTTTAAGAGTTTAATCTGTTTTATCGGCTCGTTTGCCAGTATTAATTTACAAGCGATCGAGCATTACCCCAACAACTTTTTGGGTTTCTTTGCTACTAACTACTGGCACGATTTCAAAAGTTGCTCCCGAACCGCGCCACTTCAATATCCATTCTTGAAATCAGCGCAAATCGTCGCACTCCATAAGCTGAAAGCATCTACTAAAATTCGGTTCCACCCAGCTATCAATATACTTAAGACCTTCAGGAAACATTCTACCTTCGTCTCGAAGTCGCTGATAAATCGGCATCATATCGTTGTCTTGAAACCGTTCGATAACCATAATTGACACACTCCCCCGTTAAACTCAAGAGCGTCGTTATAACGGGGGATTCGCTCATCTCGCAATGCGCGATTTTCTGCTTCGACCCGTGCCAACTAGAATACTGTTACCAATACTCCCCGTTGCATCCAGTCCACAGACATTTTCTAGCACGCTATGCCCTAGCGCACTTATTCCACGATTTCTAATTTCTTGGCTAGCCGCTACATCTCTTGTGGTAGTGTACCCACACTCGTGACATTGATGCAGGCGAATATCTAAGGTTTTCTTCCCCGTATGCGTGCCACAGTTAGGACAGGTCTGAGATGTTCCATCCTTATTAACTTTGGCAAAATATACATCCCTAGATAAGCAAACCCATTCTAAAATATTCACGAATTGACCAAAACCAGCATCGGCTGAATGCTTTGAGAGCATTCCTCTTTGCCAAGAAACAAAATTGATGTCTTCGACAAACAACATTCCTGCACCATCGCAAAGATGATGAGCTAGTTTAAAATGCCAATCCTTACGAGTATCAGATATGCGTTGATGCAATCTCGCTATCTTCTGGTTCAACTTGTGTCGATTACTAGACCCCTTTTGTTTGTTTTTTAACCTACGTTGTAGCAATTTAAGCTGACGCTGTAGGGTTTTGAGGAATCTAGGTCGTTTAATCTGTTCATTATCACTAGTTGCCACAAATTTGTCGTAACCTAAATCCAATCCTCGTGGATGACCGTGAGGCATCGGACTAGGTACGTCAACATTTAGCTGTAGTGACAGCATCACAAAGTAACCAGATGCTTTTCTGACTATCCTTGCTTGCTTGGGAAGAAACCCTAAGCCCTTCGGGCAGGCTTCGCCCACAGGGATTGGACGAGACATTCTCCATTTAACTTCTTTTAAGCCAGGAAGTTTAATTGACTCAACCGATATCGGATCTTTGTTTAACTGAGGAAAAACAAATGACCGCATTCGATACCTGTTCTTAAACCGAGGAAAACCAAAGCCCCTAGCTTTCATATCATCCCAAGCTCTGTCCAAAGTTCTCAATGTTTGTTGTAAAACTTGAGCATTAGCAGATTTGAGAAAATCATTATTTTCCTTGGCTTGAGTTAATAACTTGGCTTGAACGTGATAGTTAGGGAATGGCTCGTCAACTGACATGATGTACTCACGCTCAATCGAACAAGCGTTAATTGGTGATTTACGAGACGCGCACCAGTCTTTACGCTGGCGTAGCGCAAAGTTCCACACCGAGCGACATACCTCTAGCGTTTGCTCGATGTATGAAATTTGCTCTGCTGTTGGTTCTAGTTTGTACTCGTAAGTTAATGTCAGCATGGATATATTTTAGCCTACACGACCTGTAGTTGTGTGTAGAAAATCCAAAGAAGGCTAAAATATAAATGTTATAGCTTTCCTCCAAGACAACGGTTAGGGCGTAGGTTGGGTCTAGCTCTGCGAAACCCAACGCAAACTTACAAAACCCAATACAAATGGTGCGGCCAGATGAGGGGATTATTTATTAATGTACCCATTTGGCGGGTTGGATTTCCTAGCGTTAACCCAACCTTGTATCTTGAGCGGTGCGTTACGACGGATTGCTGAACTTAAGTCATAGCAAGGGTTATTGCCGTTTAACGCACCCTACTCTAATGCCCAAATTTAGCTGAAACACGATACCACCAAATGTTATCGCAATGCGATCGCCTCTGCCACTCGATCTGCCTTACCCACAGACCAAGGTTCGCCCAGCAACTTGTAGTTCATCCGAGGAAAGTAACCGTATCGTTGCCCCAGTTCGCCGCTTAGCAGCGTCATCCGCTCGACGGTGCGAGCATTGCTGAGTTTTCCGGCATCGATGTATCTAAACGGACTCCCTGCTACCAATTTGAGGAATTCAGCTTTGGCCGATTCATTGTCACTAACTACAAACACGTCGCTGACGGTGTTGCCAAATTGGGGCGCATCGAACACTTCCCACCACACATTTTTGAACGCTCCGACTACTCGCGTCTTGGGAAAACGATGCTGGATCTGCTCTGCTCCGCTAGTATCCCAAGGCAAAATGAAGTCTGTATAGTCGGCATTAAACGGGTTGCTGATGTCGATATAGAGCTTGCCGTCTAATTGGTGGCGCAATGGTTCCAGAGTATCTAACGCTCCATCCCGTAAAAACATGGCGGGTAATACTACTTCAGCCTCAGCCGCTTCCTGATAATTTCCCGGCTGAATGTTATCTCGATCGAGCTTTTGAATTATTCGAGCGGAGCGATCGAGATCGCGCGAACCCAAGATAACCTGATGTCCGAGGCCTGCAAATAGCTGCGCCAAACGAACTCCCATTCTGCCAGTTCCTAAAATTCCAAGCTTTGACATCACTGAATCTCCTTATTTACCTACTAGTTGGTAGACAATAATACAAAAAAAAGAACTATCCTTTGACCAATCGCATCAATTGCTCGACGATCGCTCGATATTGTGCTGCCCCACCATGGGCGCGGGCAACCAAGAATCCACCCTCTAGCAGAGAGAAGATCGAGGTGGCCATAGCGCGAATATCTCCAGCAAAGCCAAACTCTCCAGAGTCTTTGCCTTGGGTGAGAATCCGCACCAATCGGTCTTCATTATCCCGATAAAACGCCGTCACGCGATCGACCAAGTAATGCTTCAGGGTGGCCAACTCGGCTCCCACCATGCCATAAAGACAAGCCTTATCGCCATTACCGCTACTGAGAGTGGCTTCAAACAAGCTGCAATAGCGACGAAGTTTGATTTCGGCTGAGTCGGGTTGAGCGATAATCCCATCCACTAGACGCAGAAAGTAGTCGTGGTATCGATCGAGCAAGGCAGCCACTAGATCGTCTTTAGTAGGAAAGTGATAGTGAATGCTGGCTTTCCGAATACCGACAGCTTCGCTAATATCCTGATAGCTCATGGCATTAACTCCCAACCGCTGGATCAGATCTTGAGCCGCATCGAGAATTTGAGTGCGAGTGTCTATGGAGTTCATGTCATCATCCTACTAGTAGGCAGAGAAGATGTCAAGTAACGATCGATCGAGAAACTCGATCCGGACTTACGCAGCAACTCCAGTTAGAGCGATCGAAGCCCTATCTCCTATTCAGTGATAGTTTGCCACAGTTCTTTTAGCAGTTGCTTGACTTGCTTTTCCTTGCGAGCTAAAGCAGTTCCCGTCTCGCTGAGCTTGGCTTCAAACTCTGCTTGCTTCTTTTGCAAAAGGTTGGGTTCGCCCGATCGCGATCGCTCTTGAGCGTTGTTATACCAAGTTTTGGCTGTTTCCAGATGCTTCTTCACGTCTTCATGACGTTCGCCATAACGAGCAGCTAAATTGGCTCGAAGAACTGCCAACTGAGCTTGCAGTTGAGCGTAACGCTTGCGCATCAAAGCGGCTTCTTCAGTATCTTTGAGGGCATCAACTGCACTTTGAATGGTCGATCTAATATCAGAGGAAGCTTCTGGGCTAGCAGTTTCGATTTGAGTTAAAGCACTATCGATATTTGACTGCAATTCTTGTTCGTCCGTTTCGATTTGAGCTTGCAGTTGTTGAATTTCGGTTTCGGTTTTAGCGATCGCATCTCGTTTGCCTTGGCTGATGCCTTCGATCGCGCCTTCAACCGCTGCTGTTACTTCTTCTTTGATGTCTTTACCTTTTTCTTTCACAGCATCTACTATGGTGGCGATCGCCTCCCTGGCTGTCAACCCGATCTCGCTAGAACCAGCTTTGAGTTCGCTAGCCGCGCCAAACATGGCCGAGCGAATTATTTCTCGAATTTTCTCGGCTCTCAATTGTCCTTCCGATTTGGCTTTTTCAATATCAGCTTGAATTTGTTCTTTGATGGAGTCAGACATAGTTTTGTTTAAAAAGAATACAGGAGTTCAGAAGTTCAGGAGTTCAGAAGTTCAGGAGTTCAGAAGTTCAGGAGTTCAGGAGTTTAGGAGTTTAGGAGTTCAGAATTGAGAAGTATTGAGTGTGGAGTGTTGAGTTAAAAATTCTCCCCTGCCTCCCCTGCCTCCCCTGCTTCCCTCTCTCGCCCTCTTCGCCCTCTTCGCCCTCTCCCTCTGCGCCTTCTACTAGAATGCTATCGAATTTTATTATCGCCACCATTGCAGGAAAGCCGTACCCGATCGCTCTTACTCATGTGGCAACTATAGAGATAAAATGGATAGTCGAACCCATAGTTTGGATAACCGCTCGTGCTATCTACGCTGCTAGCTGATTTTAAGATTATCTTCGATCGCGATCCCGCTGCTCGCAACTGGCTGGAAGTGCTGTTCTGCTATCCAGGATTGCAAGCCCTATTGAGTCATAGGTTCGCTCATTGGCTGCACGTCTTAGGCATTCCCTTCATTCCTCGAATGATGTCCCACTTGGCTCGCTTTTTCACGGGGATTGAAATTCATCCTGGAGCGGCTATAGGACGGGGCGTGTTTATCGACCACGGTATGGGTGTGGTAATTGGAGAAACAGCGATTGTCGGCGATTACGCTCTGATCTATCAAGGTGTCACCCTCGGCGGTACTGGCAAGCAAAGCGGCAAGCGCCACCCGACGCTAGGAGAAAATGTCGTAGTAGGGGCCGGTGCAAAAGTTTTAGGCAACCTGCAAATCGGCAACAACGTGCGGATTGGGGCTGGTTCGGTAGTATTGAGAGATGTGCCTTCCGATTGCACGGTGGTTGGGGTTCCCGGTCGAATTGTCTTTCGTTCTGGCGTGCGGGTCAATCCTTTGGAACACGGCAGTTTGCCTGACTCGGAAGCAGCAGCAATTCGGGCCTTAGTCGATCGCATTGAAACTCTAGAACAGCAGATCCAACAACTACAAGGACAAGGACAACCAGTCGCGATCTCTCCTGCCAAGCGATCGACCTCGGTAAGTCTTGATGAATCTTCCGTAAGCCTTAAGGAATCTCCAGCGCCAGCCGTTGCCGCTCCTAGCTGCAAGCTTAGAGACAGGGTAATTCAGCAATTTTTAGATGGTTCTGGGATCTAATAGCGATCGCTCCTCTGCGGTCGAGTGCAACAACCGATGGCAATCGATCTAGCTGTTTGCTCTATTTGTTAGAGACGATCGCCACGCCGCTGCTTTCAGATCCATCTCTTTAATGAATCCATCCTTGCCATCCATGTAGCCGTTAATATCATCGGGGTATTGCCGAGCGAGTTCCCGCTTCAGTTCGCTGTATTTTTGAGCGTCTTCAGGATGAACTGTCATGTAATCTCGAAATGCTATGTGGCGTTCTATCTGCGGCGAACCAATTTCAAAAGCGTGAATTTGATGCGTTCTGATACCTCCGCTATCGTTCTTGCGGAAATAACGGCGGCCTGGAATCCCAAACTCACCCATGGCTTCATAACCCAATGCCTCTAGATGCGAAGCTCGATCTTCGAGTTTCCCGATGTCTTTAACCTCAAGCAAAATGTCGATAATCGGCTTGGCATAAATTTGAGGAATGGCTGTACTGCCAATGTGATGCACCGCTGCCAGATCTTCACTCAGTGCTAGGGCTATTTGGTGCGATTCAATTTCAAATGCGCGTTGCCATTTCGGGTCATGGGGAATAACTGCTACTTTCATCAGATTAACTTTTCAGTCTGTTCTAGAGCATCGGCTTTCTTGGGTATCCGATCTAAACTATCCCTATCCCAATGCCTCTAGGGTGATTTAGGATTTTGCAGCAGCCAAAAGCCAGTATGAGTCATGCCTGAATCGTCGGGTTGAACGAGCAAAAAATGCAATCCGCGACTCGATTGCTTTCGCTGTTCGTACCTTTGCGCTGCTGCTGCTACTTCTTTGTCAGCAAACGTAGCTACTACCCATCTATCTACCAAACCAGCTTCTAAAATTAATCCATCTGGATCGCCAGCTATGTAATTTAATGATACGGGGCGCACATCTTGTAACCAGCGGGCTAATTGCATCGATCGCCTGCCACCATAAATTACTACCCCAGGTACAGTCGCGGTTGAGGCTAAACCTAAGTTGATGGGTAATAAAAATTCTGGCATTTCTAGAATCGGAATTGGACGATTTTTAATTACTTCTTGAATTTCACTGGCTGGTAGCGCCGCCAATCGCCACTCTTCTCCCCAAAGATTTTCTGGTAATGGTGTTGGAGGTGGTTTATCCAAAGCTAAGGGGTCGTAAGGTTCCTTCGTGGTAGGGTAATTTTGAGCTTTCGATCGCAACCATTCTTTTAAAGCTTGAGTGCGGCGAGTTGGTTCTACTTTAATTCCGAGTTGTTTAGCAGCTAATTCGATTAAACTCAAAGATTGAGGGCGAAACACTTGGATTGCAGATGGAAGATTGCCACCAGCAGCTTGTTGTAATTGAGAAACTAACCAATTAGAGTTAACTTCTGACTGCGGACAAAAAGCTTCATAAGTAAACTGACTTGTAGAATCGCAGATGGACAATTCCCATAATACTTGCCCTGTTTTATCTTCGATCGGACAGCGATAAAAATCTATTTGCCAAATTACTTCATTCATCAAAACTATTTTTGACTTTTGATTTGGTAGCTGAGCTTGCCGAAGCTTGACTTTTGACTTGATTCGACCATTTCGATGGCGTGAGGCGATCGACATAACTCATATATTTTAACAAAGGTGAATCGATACTCAAAACGGCATGAGGGAAAAATCTAATATTGTCATAAATTTTGCCATCTTCTTCTCGCAGTGCGTAATATCCTAACTTAGTTAGCAAAAGTAAAACTCGCGCTATTAGCCAGCCAAATATACCATTTCTTTTTGCTGTGACATAAATCGGTTGGATGCGAGTTTTTGCAGAAGTTAGAGGTGTATAGGCATAAATCATGTGCAATCTTGGAACAAACTTGACATTCTTCATCGTGGTTAGCATTCCTATACAGCCGTCAGCATATCTCATCGAATATTCATAAGTTTCACCGAGAATTTTTCTACCAATTCTTTCTCTAAAAGTAGTTTCGGGAAACTTTCCTCGCAAGGTAAAGTCAATAATATTGCCCGATTGATTTGCTTGTAAAGATAGTTCCATCTCTATATCTAATTGGTGTACGGTTTGCAAGTGTTGCACGTCTATACCGTTCATCATGCAGATGTGATGGTGACAACTGCGCTCGAAAGCTTTATCGTGTGATATTACTAGTTGTTTGCCTTTTAATTCATCAAATTCTGCTAACCCTTCAGGCGCTCTAACATCTGGATATATCCAAATAAAATCGTACTTTTCTTCAGTCGCATAAGCTTGAGTGCGAGCATTTTCGGGAATGTGAGATTGACAAGGAATATCTTGACAATTACCTTCACCATCGAATGCCCAATGATGAAAAAAACAGCGGATATAATTGCGATCGACTCTGCCAATTCCTAGATCGGTTCCCAAGTGAGGACAATAAGCATCTAAGGCTCTAACTTTGCCGTCCTCTCCTCGAAAGACAACGATTCTGTTGCCGCAAACTTCTAGAGATTTTGCCTTTCCTTGAGTAATTTCTCGGCTAAGGCAAGCAATATACCAACCTTTGGCAACAATATCCCAGTTATTAAAGACTTTCACGATCGATACCAATTCCCATAGTGCAATAGCTGTAGGTTGGGTGAAGGGCAGGAAACCCAACGAACCCAACCGTAATGCCTCATTTTAGCTACGCCTCTACAAAACCATCAGACTCCAACTGTTTCAGATATTTTAGTTTCCTTTCTCTTTTTGATGCCGCTGGAAAGGATAAAGCCTGCAATTAACAAAGCGATCGTAATCGGCCCGGCAATTAAAGGCGGACGACTTGGAGTATTTAACATCAGCGTTAAACCAGCATAGTTAACAATTAAAACTGCTAGACTTCCTAAAGCAGCAATTGCTATCCTCGCCCAATTTTCATTTTGCTTAAAGGGGATAAATAACAAAATTGCTAGAGCGATCGCTGTCGATAGATATCCTCCTCCTGATACTTTCAATAGAGACAAAAATTGAGTTTTAAATCCTGGTTGTAATTGCGACCAACTGACTCCAACAGCTTGTTCTTGATAGGATAATAACTGCGGAGTAAATAAGTAAGTTAGAGCCAGACTGGCAATGATGACGATGGCTGCCAGGTAACAGCCAAAAGCTATTTTCATTTTTCTATTCATATTTTCACCTGAATTTAGACGCGATACGTGCTACGCACAGGAGGACGCGGTTCCGTCGTCGCACGGCGGAACTTTAGAGTCCGTGGCTACGCGATCGAAGTCCTGATTTCTCATCCAAGCCTTTCTTTGACGATCGAGGTACTTAGGAATCGAATTACTAGCCATAATAGACATTTCCCGATTACTTTTCCAGAGGTAGTCGATCGATGCTAAATAAACCTTGTAAGATTCTACTGCTTCGGCGTGGGTCTGGTAGCTGCGGTGCAAGCCTTCAGATTCTTGGGTAAAACACAGACGCATCATCTCTTTCGCCTCTCGATCGCTCATGCTAAAAGTAGGCGATCGCAAAACTTGGTAAATCGCTCCATAAAGTGCCGGATCGTACCAAAAAATGCCGTTAATTGCGACTGAGAAGTGATAATGATCTTTTTGGCATCCGCGCACGCCTAAATTTGCCACCCAGCTTTCAAAATCGGTTGGTGGCTTGATACATTTAAGCACTTCATGGGAAAGAATTGTGGAACTATTAAAATGAAAGCTTTCATCCATAAAGTGATAGTACGATATCTTTGAGGGAATAGGCGCATTTTCTGGATGAGGGTGTTTTTGATAGTAATTACCCAACTTGTGCTGCACCAACTTCCCATTTAAGGTTCGCACCCCCCTGACGGTAAAGTATTGACAAGCTAGAAATGTATTTCCTGCCGAGAGCATTCCAAAGCACTGCAATTGAAGTTGCTTCCACTTGCGCTTGATGGCATTAGTATCGGCAAATACCATGGTTTCGGCAAAAGGACCGCGCATTGAGTAAGTAAAAACTCGCTTGTTGAATAAAGCTAATTCTACCTGTTCTGAAACTTTCTTAAAGGCGTTGATATGCGCTCTTTCTTGAGTAGATTCTAAATCGAGCATATCGCATACTAACCGGAAATCTTCTTGAGCATAAAGTCCAGCGGCGCTAGTTTGATTGAAGTAAATAGTGGCAATTTCAGCAGAAATGATTTGCGAGTAGTAAGCTACCCAATAAAGTTGGTTTAAGATAATCCTCTGACTAGGACTAGCTTGCACCCATAAAGCAGTACCATAAAGTAAAGAAAACTCCTCTGGATTCCAATATTCATTTTTGCAGTCTTCATATCGAAAAGCTGCCGCCGATTCATCTAACAATTTTGTATGGTCTTGTTGCTGGTTCCGCGTGTAATTAATTTGGAGCTTGCGATATGTCTGATGATTTTCTAGCAGCGTGTTAGTTTGAGATTCAACTAAAGTGTTACTCATATAAAGATAAGTAGACTTCCTATAGTGAGTCTAAATCATCTCTGAAAATCTTGTGGGGTAGGCTTCCAGCCTGCCCACTGGGACAGCCGGGACAGCTATCCCACAAGTCATTTAGAAGGGCTATATTTAGCTTGGCAGTCTAAAAAAGTTCAATAGTGAAAAAAACCTTACTAAGTTATTGGTGGCGCGTCTGGAAATATGGACTGGCTTTTTTGTTGGCGCTGACTCTGGCGCTAATGCCGCTTACCGTCTTATCTGACGAAGCTGGCGATCCGTGGCAACTCTACCGTCAAGGGCAAATCTCTCAAGCTGAGGAGGGTTTTCAACGCCAACTGCGAGAGAATCCCCGCAACTGGGATGCCTTAACTGGCTTGGGTTATGTGGCTTACCAACAAGGCAATCTAACTTTAGCTCAACAAAGATTCGATCGAGCCTTATCTGTCGTACCTCAAAGCGTTGATGCTTTAGTCGGTTTAGGATTGGTGTTCTTAGAACGCCAAGAACCCGAACAAGCTCTGACATATTTTGAACGAGCCGCTAGCTACACCACCAATAACGCTTGGATTCAACCTTACATTCAGCAAGCTAAAGAACTAGCAAACCGCCTTACTCCCCAGCGTCCGAGCCAAACTCAGATCGTCGCCAAAACTACCCACGATTATCTCTCTATTCCCACTGCTACAGGTTTTAAACCTTTATTTGTCAAAGGGGTAAATCTAGGAGTAGCGTTACCCGGTCGTTTTCCAGCAGAGTTTCCCACCGAAGAGAAAACTTACAGCGAATGGCTGGAACTAATTAGCGCGATGGGCGCTAATACCATTCGTACCTATACGATTTTGCCTCCAGAATTTTATCAGGCGTTGAAAGCACACAATCAAAAATTTGCTGCTAACCGCAAAATTTGGCTGATTCAAGGCGTTTGGACTGAGTTACCTAGCGAGGTTTTAAAAGAAAAAGTTGACGACTACAGCCATCCTGAATTCGAGCAACAATTTGTCGCCGAAATGCAGCGAGTAGTGAATTTAATTCACGGACGGGCAAACCTGCGCGAACGTCCGGGCCATGCTAGTGGAAACTATACGGCTGACGTTTCAGACAGCACTTTATCTTATTTAATCGGTCGGGAATGGGAGCCATTTTCGGTAGTCGATTACAATAAAATTCACCCCGATCGCACTCAATACCGAGGTAGATTTATCCAAGTAAAACGGGGTCATGCCATGGAAGTATGGCTGGCAAAAATGATGGATACCATGCTGGCTTATGAAATCGATCGCTACAACCAGCAACGACCGATTTCTTTTACTAACTGGCCTACTCTCGATCCTTTATTCCACATTACCGAAGCCACCAATACAGAAGAAATGCGTCTGCGACGAGAACTGGGTTTGCAAATTCCATCGGGTTCTCCCCAAGCAGAAATTAAAGAGTATAGCAACGATGAAGTGGGAATCGATATCAACGAGATCCAGGTAACTAATGCCTTTACTGCGGGAATTTATGCCACCTATCACGCCTATCCTTACTATCCCGACTTTATGGCTTACGATCCTGGTTATTTGAAAGCTAGAAGTCCTTTCGGGCGTAGTAATTACTACGGCTACTTGCAAGCTTTAAAGCGACACCATCAAAATACGCCGATTTTAATTGCTGAATTCGGCGTACCGACTAGCCGAGAAAACGCCCATTTTCAACCCCAAGGTTGGCATCATGGCGGACACTCAGAACAAGCTCAAGCTCAAATCGACGCGCGGCTGTTTCAGGAAATTTTTAGCACCAAAATGGCAGGAGGAGTGCTATTTGCTTTGATGGATGAGTGGTTTAAGAAAAACTGGATGTTTATCGATTACGAATTACCGCCAGAGCGCAACCCGCTTTGGTATAACGCTTTAGATCCAGAGCAAAACTTTGGAATTATCGCCATGCACCCAGGAAAATCGCAGATGGTGATGTTGGATGGTAAAAGTCAAGAATGGCAGCAAATTTCACCTTTTTATCGGGCAGAAAGACCGGAAAATCCTTTGCAATTATTTGCGGTAACTAGCGATGAAGGATATATTTACTTGCGGATCAAAGCGAAAAAAATTAATTGGCAGCAGCAGCAAATTTGGGTAGCGATCGACACTTATGCAAGCGATCGCGGCTCTTTTAAATTACCAGGCTTATCACTGCAAGCTCAAAACGGTTCGGAGTTCCTGGTGCAATTAACTGGAGATAAAACTAGTCGATTGCTAGTCCATGAACCTTATAGTTTATTTCGACATCGATTTGCTACCGAGTTAGTTTCAACTGCCCAAAAACCAGGAGAATTTGTCACCATTGAAGCCGAACCCAATCGGATGCGAATCGGGCGCGATCGCAAAGTATACTCAGCAATTCGTACCTCTCGCAGCAATTTAAAACGAGGTTCTACTAACCGTCAAGCAGCAGATTTTAACAGCCTATCAGATTGGAATTATAATACTCAAACGGGCGAAATTGAAGTCAGGATTCCTTGGGGTTTATTGAACGTCACCGATCCGAGTTCTCATCAGGTATATCACCGAGATGGACAAGTAATGACGTCAACAACTGAGGGTTTTAGCTTTAATGTCATTGCCCTTAAACCTGCGAATAGAGTCCAACAAAGTCCTCAAGTTTTAGCTACTTTCCCCCAATTAATTAATGCCAATCGGCTCGATGCGCCCAAAACTTACCGCTGGGATGGCTGGGAACAACCCACCTATCACAGTTACCTCAAGAAAGTTTATCAAACCTTGCAAAATTTGCTTCCACGCTTAGAACTAAAGAGTTGAGCAATATAAATTTAAATTATTCTTGAGTCCCTGTAGGCGGACGAAAGTTTGTGTAGACGCGGTTTCAACCGTCAGGGAAAATCTAACTCTGGCTCCACTCTCCCTTGGGAGAGGGGTTGGGGGTGAGGGCAGCAATGGATGGTATGAGAACGGGATTTAATGTCATGTCAAAAACAAAGAAAAGAAAAAAGTGCTTATTCGCTGGGTTGGCAATTTTTGTAGCTTTGGGATTATTAATTTTAAATGCTTTGGTTATCGAGCCTAATCGTTTTGTCGTCACCTACCACCAATTGCCCAAACAAGTTTCACCAGAACGAGAGAGTTTGAAGCTCGTGCAAGTCAGCGACCTTCATCTCAAGCAATTTAATAACCGTGCTAGAGAAATCGCAGAGCAAGTCGATCGACTCAAGCCAGATGTTGTATTATTTACCGGAGATTCGATCGATAAAGTCGAACAAATTGATGGATTCGAGAAGTTTTTGGCAGCACTCGATCGACAAACACCAAAGTATGCGATCGTCGGTAACTGGGAATATTGGGCGGGTATCGATCTCCAGCGTCTCAATCGAATTTATGCTACCTACAATTGTCGCTTATTAATTAATGAAAGCGTTTTACACCGTCAGGGCGATCGCTCTCTATTAATTACGGGGATTGACGATCTAGTCAGTCAACCCGATTTAATTAAATCGCTAGCGGGCATTACTCCCCATGCCAATCATTTATTACTCGCCCACTCACCAGCATATCGAGATGCATTCTCAACTGAAGAACGACAGCTACTAGCCAAATACAAGCCCCAATTGATGCTATCAGGACATACTCACGGCGGACAATTAGCATTTTTTGGCTTCGCGCCCTTACGTCCTCCTGGCAGCGGGCGTTATGTCAGCGGTTGGTATCGAGACGGTGACGTGCCCTTATATGTATCTCGCGGGCTGGGAGTTTCAGTTTTGCCCGCGAGAATGGGAGCAGTGCCAGAAATTAGCTATTTTGAGTGGTTTATCGACTAAAGCAATTAACAATTCGCAATTGGCAATTCGCAATTAAAATATGCTGCGAGCGAACAGCTGATGGCAATTCCGAATTGGCTTGACTCCAGCAAGCGGGTTCAACTCTCAAATTGCCAATTGACGGGCTGCCAATCAAATCCACCTCCCTCGCGATCGCGCAAATTACCGATACCAGGATAAGGAAAATGATAGGCAAACATTAAGGTGCGATCGCTGGCAATTTTGGCCAGTATGGTTTGACGGGTGGCGGCAGCCATCTCTGGATCGGCATCAAAAATCGGCTTCCAGCTTGGATTCCAAAGATTGATCGTATTGATGTGAACGGTATCCGCTGTATGAATCATCACCGCATCTCCAGAGGCAATGCGGATCGCCACATGGCCGGGCGTATGCCCGTAAGCCCGAATGGCAGTGAAACCGGGCAGGAACTCTTTATCGACCTCAAATTCGGTGACGCGATCGCGAATTAAACTTAACTGAGTTCGAGCAATATCGATCGCCTGCTGCTTCATCTCTTCGGGGCCTTTAAACTTGGGTAACTTTATCGATCGCCCCGTCCAAAAACTCCACTCTCGTTTGCTGATGAAATAGCGGGCATTGGGAAACGTCAAGCCGTTTGTCCCCTTCAATCCACCAATATGATCTCCGTGGGCATGAGTCAAAATTATCGCTGTAATCTCGCTCGGTTTAATCTCTGTCTGCTGCAAGTTTTCTAACAGCTTGCCCACAGTGTTCCCATTGAGCGAGCCGCTACCAGTATCGATTAAGACTTTATCCTTTCCGGTATCCACCAGTAGCACGTTACAATCTGCCGTCAGGGTTTCGCTTTGAAAGCCCTGCTTTAAAACCCGATTCAACTCTTCTGGGGTAGCGTTGCCAGCAAAGATCGCCGCTGGCAAACTAAACTGTCCATCGCTAATCGAAATCAGGTTGAAACTGCCTAACTTAAATCGATAGATGCCAGCATTGCGGGGCATCTTGGGTTGAGGGGTTTGTGCCAGCAAACGACCAGTAGCGGGGAGGGCGAAGGTAGAGGCGATCGCTGCTGTCAGAAAGGTGCGACGGGAAACAGACATGGTTACAACTCCTCTCGATCGATTGACGCTCTCTTTAGGACAAAACATTTAGCGTACCAGAATTTGGTCGGGAGTCTTGGCAGGCAATCGACTTTCTCAATCTTTCTACTTAGCCAAGCTCGATCGATAACCCTAAATTATTTTGACTAAGATTGATATCGATTTTAACCAGTTTAAAAAATCTCAAATAAACACCTTTAAATTCATCTATATTCATAGCAATTACACTAATTTCATGGATAAGCTCGACCTATGCGATGGCGTTTTATCTCGATCGTAGTGGCTTTGCTGCTGGCGATTATTGGCTTCGCGACTCAATTCAACCACCCCCAGAGCCAACTCGCTACAGCCGCTCAAACACCACAACCTACCAGTACCGTGTTTGAGAACGTGCGAATTTTTGATGGCACTGCCGAACGACTTTCTGCCCCGTCCAACGTGTTAGTGGTCAACAACAAAATCCAAAAGATTTCTACAGCCTCTATTCCTGCACCATCGGGCGCTAGCTTAACTCGCATCAAAGGCAATGGTCGCGTGCTAATGCCAGGGTTAATCGACAACCACGTTCATATCTCTCTGGCAGCCCTCTCAAATGAAATCCTCCTCTCTCCCAACACGACTGCTGAAACCGTCAATAAAACAGCGCAAACCACAGCGACAGGAATGCTAATGCGTGGGTTCACCAGCGTCCGCGATGTGGGAGGACCTGTCTTCGACCTGAAAAAAGCGATCGACAAGGGAACAGTTGCTGGGCCGCGCATCTGGCCGTCGGGGGCAATGATCTCGCAAACCAGCGGACATGGTGACTTTCGCTCGCTCAAAGAGCTTCCTAGAAGCCCTACTAGCCCCCTCAGTCGGGGGGAAGTGTATGGAGTCGGGGCGATCGCCGATGGGGTGGATGAAGTCTTGCGTCGCACCCGCGAGCAACTAATGCAGGGTGCCAGCCAGATTAAGGTAATGGCAGGTGGCGGGGTATCATCAGACTTCGACCCCTTAGATGCCAGCCAGTACACCGAGTCTGAGTTACGCGCTGCCGTGGAAGCTGCCGCCAATTGGAACACCTACGTCACCGTCCATGCCTACACCCCGACCGCCATTCAGTCCTCCATTCGGGCAGGGGTTAAGTGTATCGAACACGGTCAGCTAATGGACGAGCCGACGGCCAAGCTGATGGCGGAAAAAGGCATCTGGCTAAGCTTGCAGCCGTTCTTAGATGACGAAGATACAAATCCGTTACCGGAGGGATCGCCAAATCGCGCCAAACAACTGCAAGTGTCTAGGGGAACAGATACAGCCTTTGCTTTGGCGAAGAAATACAACCTCAAGACTGCCTGGGGCACCGATCAGCTAAGAGACGCAGAACGGCTAAAGATCCAGGGGAAACTGCTAGCAAAATTGGTACGCTGGTACACTCCTGCCCAGGTACTAAAGATAGCCACGAGTACCAACGCCGAACTGCTGGCCTTATCTGGTCCCCGCAATCCGTATCCGGGTAAGTTGGGTGTAGTTGAAGAAGGCGCACTTGCCGACCTATTGCTAGTCAACGGCGATCCCTTGCAAAACATTAAGCTCATCGAAAATCCAGACAAGAACTTGCTCGTGATTATGAAGGATGGCAAGATTTATAAGAATCTTCGCGCTTAATGCCTTGCTATTTACAGATAAATTGACTGTAGGGGCCCGATGCTTTATTGGCTGGCCACCTGAATTCGTCCCTGACGGGCAGCAGCCACCAGCAGGTCGTAATCTCGTTCGGTGCGATCGGCGTAGGCACGGGCAAATTTGGCCAGGGCTTCGTCTAACTCCTCGCTCTTGCCAACATAGCCTGCCAACATCGCCGCATCGCCAGATTTGGCGTGAGCTAAGGCAAGCGCCCAACCGCACAGACCGCAGTATTCCGGCAGTCCCCCTAAGCGAAACTTAGTCGGATCGAACTCAATCCCGCCTTTCATATCTCGCAACTGGCGCACGTAGTAATGAATGCCATCCTGTTCTCCCCACCCCAGGAAAATATCCGGCGCACCCTGAATTAACCGCTGTCCGGTGACAACTCGCTGCCCCTGGTTATCGATCGCCAAGGGAGCGGCATACGGTTCGAGTACGGAGGGCTGGGCCTCCTTGACTTGCAGGAACAGCGGATCGCCGACATCTCGGCCTTGCAAATAAATTACCCAGCAGCGGGTTCCCACGCTGCCCACGCCCACGACCTTACGAGCCACATCCAAGATGCGATAGCGCGAGAGCAGGAAACGGCGCTCGGCATTCATCGAGGGCAGATAATCTTGCAGAAACAACTCCAGTGCCTCAGCTATGGGTCGCCCGGTACTGGTCATCTGTTCCCGCACGATGAGGGGACGGTCTTCGACGATGAGTTGGCGATCGTCTATTAAATCTGTCATTTTATCCAGCACTTGCAGGTGGGTGCGCTGGCGAGCCTTATCTAAAATAATCTTGGCTCGTTTTTGCCACTCGGCAGGCAACACCTTCAGTAAGTCGGTATCGGCGATCCTGGCGTACCACAGTTCTAAATACCCCATCTGGGCGTATTGACGCAGGTATTGGCGGTAAGAGCGCACAGCCGATCGGGCAGCGGCTTCACAGAGGGCGCGATCGCCTCCCAGAAAACGCCCTGCAACTACGGCACTGGCCGCCAATCGCTGCAAATCCCACTCCCAAGGTGCTGGATAGGTTTCATCGAAGTCATTAATTCCAAATATCAGGTTGCGTTCGGCCGAAGCAAACACCCCAAAGTTAGCTAGGTGCATATCGCCACAAGCTTGCACCTGCGAGCCTGTGGTGGGCATGGGGGCGAGATCGCGAATCATGATGGCCGCCGCCCCTCTGAGAAAGGCAAAAGGAGAGGTCAACATCCGGGCATAGCGCACCGGGACGAGTTGCGGCAGGCGCGTTTGGGCTTGAGCCTCTAGAATCGCGATCGGGTCTTCGCGATTGTCTGGGGGTTGGAAGCAGGCATAGTCGCGACGCAAAACCTTTTGGCGTAAGGCTTTACCAGCAGCTAAGCGATCGCCGACGGTCGGACGCTCGGCTAGGAAACGATCTAAAGCGTTCACTTAAATACTCCTAAGCTTCTAAATGCAGTCAGGAAGGTTTCGATCGCTAGGGCCACCTGAAAAAATCCCAGGACGGAACCGAGGATCTGAAGCACGAGCATCAGACCCGCTATCTTGACGATCGCGTCGATAAAAAACATCACTAAAAAATCCAGCGCCAACATCATCAGCAACCCCTTAGCAATGGCAAACTCCAAGCCTGGGTATTTAGGAACCAAGATCGTAAAAATTAGAATAGCCGCGATTCCCACTGGTGGGACTATCATCGGCGTGGCTACAGGCGAGAGAGCTAGTTGCAGAGCCGTAGGCTGAGATTTAGTTGGCGTAGAAGGTTGAACTTTGGGAAAGACCGAATCTAAGGCAGAAATCAGCAAAACCAAACCAGCAGCAATCCGCAACCCTTCTGGAGAAATCCGATAATTTGATAGCATACCTTGTCCCAGCAGCGCCACAAACAAGCAAATTGCACTGGCGATCGAGATCCCCTTAATAGCAATTTCCCGCTTGAATTTCAGATCGAACGACTGAGTTAATTTGGCAAAGCCCGAAATAATTTTAAAAGGGCCTAGGGTCAAGAAGAAAATAGTGAGAATAAAAGACTCTCTTTCCATAAGTTAACTAAATGGATGTCACTTATGAGTATCGATCGACAGCTATTAACTGTTGGCAAAATTGCTGCCAATCTAAATAATTAAATCTCTGTAAAAGTAGGGTAGCAGTTTATAAGAACAAGAATATACTATACCCAGTAAATTTTTTCAAAAGTATTTACTATCTTACCAATTAATCTAACCCCCATCGGTAATGAACATCAAACACATTGCTTCTGCTGTTTTAGGAGTTGGTACGGCTTTGGCGATCGCAGCCACTTCCGTTCTAGCCGAAGTATTGACTGTCACTACCAATAGCCTTAATGTCCGCAAGGGGCCGGGAATCCTCAACGATGTCACCTACGTTCTGCGTAAGGGCGATGTCGTTGAGGTCATCCGCCGTCAAGGGGATTGGGCATTCATCGTCGGAGCCAAGGGCGGCGAAGGATGGGTGATGGCTCGCTATTTGTCCTCGGGCAATACATCTCCTCCCAGTGGTGGTAGCAGTACCAGCCAAGTTTATGAAGCTGCTGGCACAATTAGCAATTCTCGCTACAAAGGCCCTGGCGATGCCCAATTGGTGATTACTACTCGCGAGAAAGGGGCTGCAATCAATCTCAGTCGGGACGATCGCGTGTCTATAGAATACATCGGAGTCGTGCGCAGCAACTTTGAGGGCACGGTCGAACTCGATGTCAGGCAGTTTCAATCTTCTGAGATGGGCTATCGGACAGTCAACGCTTCCGGCACTTGTAATATCAATGTTAGCGGTGGCAGCATTCGTCGGGTTTACTGCACCGCCAGGGGGACTGGAATCGATCATGGCACTAGCAACTTCACGGCTAAATGAATCCAAGGTAGCGATCGACTTTTTTCCAAAGCATTTACGATCTGACAAATTTATTTGACCCCCATCGATACATGAACATCAAACACATCACTTCGGCTGTCTTAGGAGCTACTGCTGCTTTGGCGATCGTGGCGGCTCCGGTTCTGGCTCAATTATTCACCGTTACTAGCAACAACCTGAATGTCCGCGAAGGTCCAGGAAGGAGTTTCTCAGTCACTTACGTTCTGCGTAAAGGCGATGTCGTTGAGGTCATCCGTCGTCAAGGGGAATGGGCATTCATCGTCGGAGCTAGGGGCGGCGAAGGATGGGTGAGATCTCGCTTTTTGACATCAAGTAATACATCTCCTCCCTCTGGAGGCAACAATACCAATGACATTTTTAAAGGCAACGGCACAATTGACAATTCCCGATACAAAGGGCGGGGCGAGGCAATATTGGTGATTAATAAACGCGACAAGGAAGCTTCGCTCCACCTGAGCAGTGGTGGGCGCGTGTCCATAGAGTACATCGGTACCGTGCGGAGCAACTTTGAAGGGACTATTCAACTTCAGATTAGTCAGTTTCGTTCCTCTGAAATGGGCTATCGCACTGTTAATGCCTCTGGTACCTGCGATATTCAAGCTAGTGCTGGGAACATTCGTCGGTCTTACTGTACGGTCAGGGGTTCTGGAATCGATCATGGCACTAGCAACTTCACGGCTAGATAGTCTAACAATTCACAATTCGCAATTCGCAATTATGAATTGCGGTTTCATACTAAGTCCGGTTAGCACTCGCCAGGTTTAGCATCATACGCCTTCGGCTCCCTTCTCCTCGCAGGGGAGGGCAGGGTGAGGGCTGAATCAAGATTTTAAGAACTGGATTTGATATCAGGGCTACAGGATTCATGCACCGAGTTTAATTCTTAACCTCATCGCTCATGAACATCAAACATATTACTTCGGCTGTCTTAGGAGCTACTGTTGCTTTGGCGATCGCGGCGGCTCCGGTTCTGGCTCAATTATTCACCGTTACTAGCAACAACCTGAATGTCCGCACCGGTCCGGGAAGGAATTACTCGGTCACTTACGTTCTGCGTAAGGGCGATGTCGTTGAGGTCATCCGTCGTCGAGGAAACTGGGCATTCATCGTCGGAGCCAGGGGCGGCGAAGGATGGGTGAGATCTCGCCATTTGTCATCAAGTAATACATCTCCTCCCTCTGGAGGCAACAATCCCAATAGCATTTATAAAGGCAACGGCACGATCGACAATTCCCGCTACAAAGGACGGGGCGACGCACAATTAGTGATTAGCGGCAATAATAGGCGAGCTTCGCTCCACTTAGGCAATGTGGGCAATGATGGGCGCATATCCATAGAGTACATCGGTACCGTGCGGAGCAACTTTGAAGGGGATATTCAATTTCAGATTAGTCAGTTTCGTTCTTCTGAAATGGGCTATCGTACTGTTAATGCCTCTGGTACCTGCGATGTTCGAGTTAGCGATCGGAACATTCGTCAGTCTGACTGTACTGCTAGAGGTTCTGGAATCGACCATGGCACCACCAACTTCAAAGCTAGATAGCCTAAAGATGAGTCTCCTTGTAGGCTAAGGTGTATACACATTTTGCCCTCACCCTAAATCCCTCTCCTACCCCCCCTGTGTCCCCCCTTGGTAAGGGGGGAGTCGGGAGAGGGACGAAAGACTCTAACCGCCTGAATTGGTCATGGAGAATTGCTGGCGACTGAACTGGAAACTGGCTTGACTCCGGCTCCCCTTCTCCCTGGGGAGAAGGGGCACCGGGGATGAGGGCAAACCACGTCTAGCGGGACTTCCTCTACTATGCTCGATCGCGTTTGGGAAATTCTGGGTTGGGTCTTTGCCTTAAACGGCGCGGCGTTCCAAACTATTACAACTGGGTCAGGCGGGTTAGGGCTGGCCCTGACGGTGGCATTCTTGGCGCAACTGTCTTTAGCGATCGCTCAAGGGATCGTTTTATTCATCAATCGCGTCAAACCGATTCGCTTCGTCTTCAGTCTGCTGACTACGGCGCTGTTATCTTTGTTCGAGTTTTTGTTTCTGGTATTCAGCACTTGGCTGATTTGTCAGTTTCCCACATCAATACATCTCTCCCTACCACCCCTAATCGCCGTTCTGGGACTGAGCTACGCGCCGCTCCTATTTAGCTTTCTAGGGGCGTTGCCTTACCTGGGATCGCCCATATTGAGAATCTTATCGATCTGGCACTTACTGGCTATGGTGGTGGGCTTTGGTGTGGTGGCGAACTGCGATTTAGAAGTTGCTTTCGGCTACGTGGCTTTTGGCTGGGCGATGAAACAACTGCTGACCAATACCATCGGTCAGCCGATCGCTCGACTGGGACAAAGGTTTGCCAAATGGGTGGCGGGAGTAGATCTAGTTGCCAATCGATCGGAATTAGCGGCGATGCTGGAATCGGGTTTAGGGCTAGGCTCGCCTGCGATTGCCCTTGAACCCTCTCCTCAACCTGCAACGTGGAATTATCCTCAATCCACTCCCCGTGTTCCTACTGCTACAACTCAGCCTTCAGAAGTCGGACTGAGTGCTGTTATAGCGGCATCGGCGAACCCTTCTGAGGATATGGGGGTGCGAATAGAACATTGGTGGCAACGCATTCCTCAGCCCATTCGACTGGGGTTTATCTTGCTAGGGATGCTCCTATTTTTGGCGATCGTCGCCATTTTGTTGCGTCCGATTCGGTTGGGCTTGCTCGGTTGGTATGGTGGCTTGCCTCGGATCGGGCGCTGGATCTTCAATCTCAGTTGGATTGGAGTCATCGCGACCGTGTTTGCTGGATTGCTCGCTCCCTTAGAGGCGTTGGGTTGGTGGGCTGGCTGGTACGGGGATGAAGTCGATACTCGCTCTCAGGCGGCAGTTCCACCCGTCTCGAATCCTCAGAGCGATCGCACCATCTCTCGTTATCTAGTCTATTTGGATGGGGTCGGCCAATCGGGGTCGGAGTATACGCCCGATGTCGAGGAATTCGTGGAGGCACTGCAAGCTGCTTTACCTGAAGATGTGGAGTTCGTCCGAGGGTTGATGATGTATTCGGTGTTCAACCGGCCGCTCGATCGCGATCGCCCGCTGGCATGGGTTTGGCGGCTGGCCGACGCGATGCGATGGCAAAATCCTGCGGCTCTGTTGGGGATAATACTGAACTTGCGGAACGTTCTGATCGTGGCGGTGTCTGCCGATCGACGTTACGGCCCGATTTACAATCAGGGGATCGCCCAGGTACTCTACAACGGCTTGGTGCAACACGGATATCAACCCCAAGAGGGAGTGCCGATTACCCTGATCGGTTACAGCGGGGGCGGTCAAATGGCAGCGGCAGCAGCACCATACCTCAAACGGGTGCTGGTGGGTGAGATCGAGATCGTTTCTTTGGGAGGCGTACTCAGTGCCAACAATAATTTTTTCAAACTAGAGCATCTTTACCATCTAGTGGGCGATCGCGATGGAGTCGCGGGTCTGGGGCCGATTATATTTCCCGGAAGAACTCGATTCTTCCCTCTCTCTTACTGGAATCGGGCGCTGCGGAAAGGCAAAATCACTCAGATTTCTCTGGGACCGATGGGGCATCAAGTTCCTGGCGGCATTATGGACCCAAATGCCTTGCTGGCAAATGGCGAGAGCCACCTGCAACATACCGTTGCCGTTATCGGCTCGATCTTGGACGGTCAACTTTTAGTAGCTGCGCCGCCTCGTCCTAAAAAGGTCAGCAACTACGAGCATTACAAACAGGCAGACTTTAACGACTACAGCTACTATCCCTTAACTCAGAGCGTCGATCGACAATGGTATCTTCCGATCGCTCCTTGGATGGGGCGGTTGATTCTCCCTCAGCCTGGGGAACGCCGTCAGGTGCGCGGAGTGTGGTTGGAAGTGCATCACGCCGATCGCGGCTATGAGTCGCTGGTGGGGAAAAGAGTAATATTGCGCTGGGCAGAGGATGCCACGGTGAAACAATGGGTGCGAGCCGTGACGCGAGACGTACATTTCAGCGTCGATGCGGAATACTCCAGCCAGTATGGGGGCAGCATTCACCCCGATCGACTGAATCATTGGCAGCAGGTAGATCCCCTAGAATCTCTAGCAGGCGCTCATCCTCGTGACGATCTCATCGTGATGCTAGCGGGTACGGTTGAGGTCGAGTCTGAGGCCAATTTCCCCATTGTTCGCATCGCCCAGCAACCCGTCGAGATTACCGGACGATATTACGGGTTAGTCAGATTTATCGCCCCAGTTGCTAACAGCGATCGCTTCCAGGTACGGCATTTCGATCGCACCTCCCGTGAGTTTGATGGTGAGACAGAGAGCGTGCTATTGCCCCCAGTGCTGCTAGCCAAAGATTATGGCAGCTATCCTTCCACCACGAACGATCTGGAGCGATCGCCTCTCAATGAAAGTGGATGGTATATCTACGGGGCCAAGGATGCCGATGGCATCTTTGTGGTGCAGTCATTAGCGCCGCGATCGCTGTTACGGCTTCAGCCCGATCGCGTGGTATTTAACCACCGTTCCTCTTATCGCTACATTCGGCAAGAAGCTTGGGCCGATGCTAAAGCGCAAAAGGGGCAGATCTCCTCAGTATTGTGCGTTAGCAATCCGCAATCGGAGGAGATTCAAGCGGCGATCGACGATTGGCAAGAGGGCGATCGCGCTTTGTTGTTGCACGTCTACGGGGGCATTGGCGGTAACAAGAAAGAACCCGCTGCTGCGACCCCTTTGTATTTCGGTCACTTTGCCTACGGGCTAGCGACGGTAATTCGGGAACCCCTGAGCGACGAACTGCGGTTTGAGATTCAGTATTATCAAGTCTATGCCCAAAATACCGATGGGTTGACGGCGGGAACCCTGCACTGGTCGCGCTATATGGGCGATCGCCAGTTTGGTTGGTCGGGCAATCGTCCGATTTGCGACATTCTAGTTAAATTCGAGCCATTTACGGGCTATTTCGACCTCCCAGGCGGTCGGCGATCGGTTCTCAACAATATGCTGAATCAACTTCAGGCCATGACCGCTCGCTATCGCATTGGGGACGGGACTGGAGCCACCTACGTCGGCCCTGCCAACAACTGCGCCCAGGATTCCAATCAGGCATTGTTTGCCAGTATTGGCGCTCTAGAAGACGCGATCGCTGCCTTTCAGCCGCAACTGCAAACCTGGCTAGATAACGACCCGATTCAAGCCCGCCGTTACCAACAACTTTTAAACTTAAGAACCCAACTGCGGAGTCAATTGCAACCTTTAGGTTCTCCGAGGTCAGATTGGCAAGCCAACCAATTCAACTTAGGCACCACTTTAGAGGATGCCCCGCTTCGCAACCTGTGGACGGGCTTAGGGAGTTGGCGAACCCTCTTACCCCGCAAAGCCAGCGATACGATCGTCGAAGTTTTTCTCCAGCACGGGGCCGCCGTCTGGGTGTTGCGCACCAATCAGATAGGAGGATGCGATCGAGATATCGAGCCGATCGCGCCGATGACGCTGTAGGTTGGGTTGAACGGAGTGAAACCCAACATTCTTGGGGTGTTGGGTTTCTGTATAGATAAACGCGCTTGCTTCTTCACCGATTGCCGGAGATGCGATCGACAAACTCAATCCAGCGATCGCGATTAAAGATGGTAAAAGACGATCCGCAGTAATTTTGAACATGGCATCACCTTCTATCTCTGGAGAATATACTGGAGGTGGCGATCGCTCGCGCCACCCCCAGTTCGCCATTCTTGCCAGTGGAAAACCAGGCAATGACCAGATCGCGGGAGGGTGAGACGTAGAGACCTTGGCCGCCAACGCCCTCTTTGTAGAAGTCGCCATCCTGAAACACGACATCCCATTGGTAGCTGTTGCTCAGCTTCTTGTCATAAACGATACCAAGAAGCTCCTGACCGAAATGACCTTTGGCGAAGATGGCGGGATTGCCGCCACGCTGGATTTTGTTGAGCAGCCGATTAGAGACAATCCGCTTTTTGGAAACCTTGTTCCAACTGGGGGAGAAGATCAGGCCAAACCGCGCCAAATCCCGCAGGTTTGACGATACCATCCCAAACGTCAGTGGGTAACCATCCGGTGTTACGGCAACGTAGGCATCAGACTGGGCACCGATCTTGCGCCAAATGCGATCGCCAAAAAACTCATTCAAGGGCTTACCGCTGACTCGCTCGACGATTATTTCTAGCACCCAGGTATTAATCGAGTTGTATTCAAAGGCGGTATTACCTGGTTTGCGCCGCTGCATCTGACCGAGCACCTGGAATGGGGTTTGATTCCGCTGCTTCACATCGGGAAAGAGACCGAGGCTTACAGCCCACTGAAACCAGCCCCGTTCGGGGTTAGTGCGCGAGTCATCCATCGGCTCGTCATGTTCGGTCGAGTCCAGACCAGTGGACATATTCAGTGCCTCCAGCACCGACACTGTATCCCAGTTGGAACCTTTCAGTTCGGTGATGTAGAAGCTGACTGGTTTTTTAACATCGACCTTGCCCTCCTCCTCCAGTAAGGCAATTAAGGTTGAAGGGATAACTTTGCCACTGGAGAACCAGTTGTGCTTATCGAAGGGGCGCATCGTCTTATAAGTCTCATGAACGATCGTTCCCTTGTGAATGACGATCGCGGCATCCATGGGGTACTTGGCAAAGTGTTCGTTGAGTGTCTCCTTCCCTTTCTGCTTGTGCTCGAACTTCAGCGCACCTACCGCCGGGTCGATCTTGACCGGGAGTTCGCTAATTTGGCCATCGCGCAGAATCATGGCGGTTCTCAAGATCCGCGACATATGCTGCCACAGGTAAGCCGTTTTGGGCGATGCTAACTGAACCTGGGGCTGATTGTTAATATCCTTAAAAAACTCTTGATACTCGTATATCTCCTCTAGCGGCGTATCGACAGACAACCTCACCGAATTGGGTGGAACAGGCGGTTTTTGGGACATCTCTGGCACAGTCTGAGCGCGAATATTGCCCAGTAAATCGATGCAGAAAAAACCGATAACAGCGGTGCTGAAAAGTTTAGCAAAGGTTTGACTTTTCATATGTGCTTGGGATTTTTTTGATTGAGGGACAGGATTCTCTTACTGCCTCTCCCATTGAGAGCATTGAGGGAGAGGGCCGATCGTCAATTTCTCGATCGCGATCGTGATACCATTTTGGATTTTGGATTTTGGATTTTGGATTGCGAATAGGCTTCTCCATCTAGGTTTGGCGAAGCCATTTGCCCAGTTCTTTTTTTAAATTGGTATGAGTTCATTTTTTGATATAGGTCAGAAAAATTCTTATGTTGGATTTCGTCTCATTGGTTTGCCAGGAAGCACCTTGAGGTTGAGTTCGCCGTTTTGGATGAGCGGCACTCCGTTGACGAGGACATATTTCATGCCTGTTGCCGTCTGTGCTGGTTGGGTGTAGGTGCTGCGATCGGCGATGGTGTTTAGATTAAAAACTACGAGATCGGCATCCTTACCAACCTGGAGGCGGCCCTTGTTCCGCATCTGCGGGGTACTCTTTTCGAGGATCTGCGCCGGAATCAGCGAAGTTTTTGCTAGGGCATCCATGAGTGGCAGGGACTTGCGTTCGCGCACCCAGACCCGCAGGAAGCGAGAGAACGTGCCCGAACTGCGAGGGTGAGCGAACGCGCCTTTGGGTAGCGGCCAAATGCCACCGTCGATCGAATTGCCATCCGGCGTGGCCCACGGCATCCCATCGGAAGCGATAATCCCACCGGGGTATAACACGGATTCGTCGAGTTGTTTGCGATCGGCTGCGTTCTGGTCCTCGCGCAGAAAGTGAAACACAATGGGCGCGCCCGGTGTTTTGGATTGCATCTCATTCAGGGTCTGGTCGTTGAGCGGCTTACCCTCAAACTCGATGTCCGAGGCTTGCATACCCATGCGATCGCGCCAATTGCCTCGAAGAATTTCTGCACCCACCACTGTCGATGCCCCGCCATATGGATAAGCTTCTACCGTAATGTTGGCTCCCTTTTTTTGCGCCGCCTCGAGCATTGGGAAGACCTTGATATCGCGGGAACTGGTGCTGTTGAGATGGCAGATGTGCATATGCGCGCCAGTCGTGGTGGAAACTGCGACCAATTCCAGGTAGGCCTCGAAGCTGCTTTTCGGATCGATGTTGCTGAAGTTGCGGATATGGGTGTAGGTCGGCACGTTGTATTTCGCTGCCAGCGCGCCGAGACTATAAAACTCTTTCGAGCCATTACCCGGTGAGTAGCCAGCATCGATCCCAATCCCGATGCCGCCTTCTTTCAACCCTTGTTCTACGAGTGCTACTATTTTTGCCAATTGCTCCGGCGTTGCGACCGGATACTGCCAATTGTCTAGAGCGAATGCTTTCTGAAACCACAGCAGATTGGCTTCAGGTCGAATGTTGTTCAGCACGGCAATGCGCGCGCTCACCCAGGAGGAGGAGGCACCGTAGTTAATCGGTCGGCCCTCCTTGGCGACGGTTTCGTAAAACTCGCGCACTGGCAACAGACCGGATTCTAATTCCAGTCCCGTCGTCACGCCATCAAATGCCTGCATCCGCGCCGCTGGAATCTGTTGCCCATGGGCGTGCAGATCGATAAACCCTGGGGCCACCACCATCCCGGCGGCATCGAACACTTTCTTTACTGCCAGGGACGATTCAGAGATGGCGGCGATCTTGTCACCCTTGATGCCAACATTCCGTCTGCCATCGAGTTGGGTTTCTGGATCGATGACGCGCCCCCCTTTGATAACGATGTCATATGTCTGCGCCGATCGCGCCGTGGCCACTGAGATCGAGATCGACCCTGCCAAAATTAGTGCTAGGCAAAATATAACGAGGTTTTTGAGCGATTTCATGTTGAACTTCCTTGGGTCAGACAGATCGTAAATACCCCATCGGTTGCTCAAACCCGAGCCTACTTGTCCTTGGCAGTCACTTCTTGGTCAGCTTCTCGCCCATGACGACGTAGTTGGACTGGCTGACACCCGAAGTGTACGAGCCTTCATAGGCACCGACCATGTACTCGCGAACCCGCCGCTCGTCCCGCGTGTCCATCGCAACGCGGAGGTTGTCGGTGTGGATCTCGTAGAAGGTCATGTAGCGGCCGCGACCCATGCGGGGTTCCAGGATCTCCAGCCGCCACGCGACCTGGTAGCCGGGGCTGGTCAGAACGTCCGGGATGTGGATCTTGTCGTACCACGTATTGAACACCTCCTCCTTGGCCGGGTCGGTGGCGTTCGAGTCGACGGAGATCGCGTAGCGCTTCAGATTGCGGGTCGGATCGACCTCCTTGGCCGGGTGCTTGGCCTTGGCGGCGAACCGACCGTAGGGCGTATTGGCGCGAGTCACGATCGGGATCATCGTCCGGTAGGGAATGCCGTTGACCTCGTTCAGGAGACTCGCCGGTCCCTTCTCGGCAGCGAGGGCCCGCATGCGGTGGAGACGGGCCCGCATCACGGCGGTGAGGTCGTTGGTCTGAATCTCGAACAGGGTCAGGTAGGTCGGGCGCTCGGGTGACTTTTCCCACCGCTTCTGAGGCAACTCAACCCGCATCCGCCATGCCGCTTGGTAGCCAGGGATGGCCAGTTCGCGGGGGATGAAGACCTCGTTGTACCACTTGTTGAACGCCTCCTCCTGAGCCGGGTCGGCGCATTCAAACTCCATGGCCAGCACGTACACATTCGGCTTGCCGGAATCCGCCGACCGCAGGAACAGCGGCAGGGCCGGTGCCGCCGCCCTGCTGCCCGCTGGGGTCGCCGGGGCCGCCTGGGGCACCGCCGGTACCGTCAGCGACAGCGTCATCGCGCTGGCGACGACGAACAAGCGAATGGACTGCGGGAACACCTTTCGAGACAGAGCCATTTGAGCTTTCTCCTTTACTATTAAGATCGAATCGGTTCCATGTACCCGAGTTCGGGGTTCTGGTAGATGTCCTTGAAGATCTCGAAATCCTACCAGTTCTCAAAAGTAACTGGAGATTTAGTTAACACGGATGCTTGCTATAGCAAGCATCCGAGAGCTTAGATACATCTAGCCAGTTTTGAGAATTGGTATCACTTCCCCTTGGTCAGCTTCTCGCCCAGGGTGACATAGTGGGCCTGACCGAACGGTGAGATGTTCGCCCCCTCATAGGCCCCGACCATGTACTCGCGAATGCGCCGCTCGTCGCGCGTGTCCATCGACACGCGGAGGTTGTTCGTGTGGACCTCGTACAGGGTCATGTACCTGCCGCGACCCGCCACGGGGGAAAGGATCTCCAGCCGCCATGCGGCGTGGTAGCCGGGGCTGGTCAGCACGTCCGGGACGTGGACGGTGTTGTACCAGTTGTTGAAGTCCTTCTCCTTGTCCGGGGCGGCGGCGTTCGACTCGACGGTCAACATGAAACGCTTCAGTTTCCCGGTCGGATCGACTTCCGTTGCCGGGTGCTTCGCCTGCGGGATGAAGGGCCCGTACGGCGTGTTTGCCCGCGTCATAATCTGGTTCATCGACCGGTAGGGGATGGCGTTGACTTCCTTCAGGAGACTCCCGGGTCCCTTGTCGGCGGCGAGTTCCTGCATTCGGTAGCTGCGGGCTTTCATCACAGCCGTGATGTCGTCGGTGTGAATCTCGAACGCCGTGAGGTAGGTTGCCCGGTCGGCAACGCCTTTGACCCGTCGCGTGAAGGGCAACTCAACCCGCATCCGCCATGCGGCCTGGTAGCCGGGGACAGCCAGTTCGCTGGGGATGAAGACCTCGTTGTACCACTTGTTGAATGCTTCCTCCTGGGCCGGGTCGGCGCAGTCGAAGTCCATCGCCAAGATGTATACGTTGCTCGCCTTGCCGGCCTTCTCCGACTGCAGGAACAGCGGCAGGATCGGTGCCGCCGCCTTGCGGACCGCTGGGGTCGCCGGGGCCGCCTGGGACATCGCCGGTCCCGTCAGCGGCAGCGTCATCGCGCCGGCGATGACAACCAACAGCGTCATCGCGCCAGCGACGACGAACGAGCGAATCGATCGCGGAAACACCTTTCGAGACAGAGCCATTTGAGCTTTCTCCTTTACTACTCAGAGCGAATCGGTTCGACAGGCATCGAACGATCTGCGACAAGTCCCACGCTACAGCGCGGTACCCTACGTCACATTCCGGCGCACCGGCCGGCCGGGCTTGACCTTAACATCGAGCTTGCCGTTGTCGATCAGCACGGTGCCGTTGACGAGCAAGTATTGAACTCCAACAGAAGTCTGTGCAGACCGATCCACAGTGGCGCGATCGAGGATGGTGTTCGGGTCAAAGACGGTGATGTCAGCGTCCATACCGGGCTGAAGACGACCCTTCCGCTTCATAATCGGAACGCCGTTCTCCAAGGTCTGTGCGGGGATGAGCGTCAGCTTTTTGATGCCATCAGCCCAGGACATCGTCTTGCGTTCGCGCACCCAGCGGCCCAGGAATTTGGCAAATGTGCCTGCACTGCGCGGATTCGATGCAGCGTTCTCGGGCAGGGGCCACACATTACCAGTAATAATCCTCCCATCGGGATAGTTCCACGGCACTGCATCCGAGGCGATCGCGGCCCAGGGCAATGTGACGGTTGTATCCAGAATCTTGAGTTCGTTTGGATCGGTTTCCTTGAGGTACTCCAGCACAATGAACTGGCCCGGATCGGCTTGCTGCTCCCGGCGAATGTCTGCTTCATCGACGATCTGGCGACCCTTAGCGATCAAGCGAACGCGGTCGAAATCCACGCCGATACGTTCCTTAAAGTCTTTCTGCTTCTGCAACAGGATGGCAGAGCTAACCGGGAACGTGCCGATCCCATAGGGATATGCCTCCGTCGTAATCTTGATGCCCTGGGCGCGGGCTTTCTCCAGCATCTTGGCGGCGATCGCGCCATCGCGGAGCGAGGTCGAGTTGAGATGACAGACGATGGATTCCACGCCAGTGGTTGCGGCGAGTCCGATTGTCATATTGATGCCTTCTACCGAACTGTTCGGATCGACCAGCGACCAATCGCGGAGATGCGTGCTTGTCGGTACGTTGTAACGGGCTGCCAACTCAGAGACCGCGATCAATTCCTTGCCACCCACCCCAGGGACATATCCAGCGTTCACACCAATTGCGATCGCGCCTTCCTTCAAACCCTGCTCCAGCGTGGCGATCACCTGTGCTTGCTCGGCGGGCGTAGTGACATCTGTTGTCCATCGCGGATATCGGAAGGCATCAAGGTACCATTCGGGGGTCGGTTCTATCTTCCGCTTTTCAGGAATCATCGCAGCAATCCGAGCAAAGGTCCATGCGGCACTAATGCCATAGTTGATCGATTGCCCGGTCTGTGCCTGTTGCCCATACCACTGAGCCACTGGCAGCCCACCCGACTCCAATTCCAACGCTGTGGTGACACCGTCAAACGCCTGCATCCGCTGACCGGGCAGATCCAGGCTATGCGAGTGCAGATCGATGAATCCTGGTGAAACAATCGATCCTCGGGCATCGATTACCCGTCTACCCGTCAGCGACGATTTAGAGATGGCGGCGATCTTGTCACCCTTGATGCCAACATTGCGTCTGGCATCAAGCTTGGTTTCTGGATCGATGACGCGCCCGCCTTTGATGACGATGTCGTATGTCTGCGTCGATCGCGCCGTGGCGACTGAGATCGAGATCGACCCTGCCAAAATTAGTGCTAGGCAAAATATAACGAGGGTTTTGAGCGATTTCATATTTGACTTCATATCGTAAATACCTCATCGGATTGTTCGCGAGCCAAAAATTGGAGTTCTGGCAGCAGGGTTGGATGATTTCTCATCTTCCTAGCGGAATTCGGTTTCTCAAACGTTATTTCGCACTCCCTAGCAATTCCATTGCCATTACAGAGCCGACCTTGGTACCAAAGGGAATGGCATTCAGATCCACTTGAAAGTTGGCATTGTGATTGGAGAACGGCACCAGAAGTCCTTCTGCCTGTGCCTTGGCAAACAAGGCTGGATCGGCAACGCCGACAAAGGCAAAGTCCAACTTAATGTTTTTGTTGTCGCCCATCAGCAACTGAACATCTTCCGAGCCAGTGGTGGCAGGGAAAGTAGCAAGCAGCCCTTTTTGCCCCACGAAATTCACTAGTTGCGCGCTCATGCGATCGACTAATTCCTTGTCATTCACCAATGGGGGCGCGCCACCCTTCATGGTGAGGCTGGGCAATTGGTTTTCGGGCATACCATAGCTGCGAGCGATCGCATTATTGATGCTGCCAATGCCTTTGAGCATGGTTTCGCGCACGCCAGGGTTGAACCAACGCAGATTGAGTTTGAGCAACGATTCACCCGGAATCACGTTGTTGTCGATTCCTGCCTGCACCGCCCCCACGGTAATCACTGCCGTTTCTTGGGGATCGATCGCCCGCGCCACAATGGTTTGATATTGGGTGATGGCGTGGGCCGTCATCACGATCGGGTCTTTGGTGACATGAGGCGAGGAACCATGTCCCCCAACTCCCTTAAACACCACATCTAGTTGGTCGAAGCCCGCCATCCGAGTCCCCTCGGCGTTTGCTACCAAACCTGTCGGGCCTGGAGCGGTATGCATGGCAATCAGATAGTCCGGCAGGGGCACGCCCTTCTGGGTATAAAGTCCATCCTTCATCATGGCGGTGGCTCCATTCCCACCTTCTTCGTCGGGCTGGCCCACCAGAATCAGGGTGCCTTTCCACTCCGATTTGAGCGCGACCATGGTTTTCGCCACGCCCAGCATCCAGGTGGTATGGGCATCGTGACCGCAGGCGTGCATCACTGGCACTTCTTCACCGTTGCGCTCGACTCGTTTGGTGCTGGCATAGGGTAGCCCAGTTTTCTCTGCTACCGCGTTGGCATCCATATCGGCACGGTACATGACTTTGGGTCCGTCGCCATTGCGTAAAATGCCCACCACCCCAGTTTTGCCGATGCCCGTTTTCACCTCATAGCCCAGTGCCTTCAATTCCTTGGCCACAATGCCAGCGGTGCGGGTTTCCATGAACCCTAATTCTGCATTTTGATGAATATCTTTGAATATCGTCACCAACCGATCGCGATCTTTATCTACTAAAGAGATAATGCGATCGAGAGTCGGCAATTTCGGGGCAGGCCGGCCTGTAAACGGCTTGAGTTGGGCCCTCGCCTGATTTGCTAGGGGAATGCCGATAAATAATAGCAGACTGGTGGCGATCGCCAGGAGAAACATCAACGCGCGATTTAACCCCAGCTTGCTTATAAGCTGACGAAATAAAGTCATAACCGATACTCCTCATAACAAATAATCGATCGCTATTTAACATGAATTCGACGGATAACTCTGCCCTCACCCCAACCCCTCTCCCAGAATTGGGAGAGGGGGCTAGGGAGTGAGGGCAAGTTTGCTATCGAACTGATGTCTATTCAGATACAAGTTCGAGCAACTCGCTCTCTGATGCTTCAGGATTCGTTGGTGGCGGTGTGGGATTTACCCCCACGGCCGACAACAAAGATCCCGATCCCAATAGCAGCAAAGGTTGAGCCAAAACCTGAGAGCCATATTGAGATATGGCGTGCAAAATAGCAGGCGTACAACAGGGACAAAATAGAGGTTCTAACGGTGAGATCATAAGATTTAGAAACCTGTATAAAATTTGTCGATCTGGGTCAGAATACTGGGAGTTTTATAGCGATTTCATTCTCATCGCTCCAAAATCCTATCATGAATTACTGATATCGCTCCAATTTTATGCAAGTTAAAAAAAATCTCAAAGAACCACCTTTAAGTTCATCGATTTTTCTAGATGAATTTCTGCTGGCACGCGGTCATTTACTATAATCGATCGACAAAATTTAACTAATCTTAATCCTTAAAAGTTTTCGGTTATTTTCTCGCTGACAATCGATCGTCAAGTAAGGATTATATTCATAGCAATTAAATGAACGAGCTAAACCTATGCGATTACGTTATATCTCGATCGTAGTAGCTCTACTGCTGGCGATCGTTGGTTTTACGGCCAGATTCAGCTTGGCCCAGAGCCAAGGGAATAGCACTCCGCCACCGGGCAATACCTTGTTTGAAAACGTGCGGATCTTCAACGGTACTGCCAGCCAACTTTCGCCCCCATCCAACGTGCTGGTAGTTAATAACAAAATCCAGAAGATTTCCCCATCTGCGATTGCCGCTCCATCTGGCGGTTTAACTCGGATTAAAGGGAACGGACGAGTGCTGATGCCGGGATTGATCGATGCCCATACCCACATCATGATGTCGATCTCTCCCCTGGAACAACTCCTCTCTCCCAACACCACTATCGAAGTTATAAACCAGACAGGGGAAACCGCAGCCAAAGATGTCCTGCTGCGCGGGTTCACTAGTATCCGCGATGTGGGAGGGCCTTCATTTGGACTCAAGAAAGCGATCGACAAAGGTACTACGCTGGGACCCCGCATCTGGTCTGCCGGAGCAATGATATCGCAGACCAGCGGTCATGCCGACTACCGCTCGCCTAAAGATTTACCTAGAGCGCCCTACACCCAACTCAGTCGCCCAGAACTTCTGGGAGCAGGTGCGATCGCCGATGGGGTAGATGAGGTACTGCGTCGCACCCGCGAGCAATTGATGCAGGGTGCGAGTCACATTAAGCTGTCAGCAGGTGGCGGCGTGTCATCGGACTACGACCCCCTAGATGTCAGCCAGTACACCGAAGCCGAGTTACGCGCTGCCGTCGAAGCGGCTGATAATTGGAATACCTACGTGACAGTTCATGCTTACACGCCGAAAGCGATTCAGACGGCGATTCGTGCGGGTGTTAAGTGCATCGAACACGGTCAACTGATGGACGAGGCGACGGCGAAGATTATGGCGGAAAAAGGCACTTGGATCTCCCTACAGCCATTCCTAGATGACGAAGATGCCATTCCCTTCCCGGAAGGATCTGACAACCGCGCCAAGCAACTGCAAATGACTCGCGGCACTGACACTGCCTATGGGTTGGCCAAGAAATACAAGCTCAAGACCGCCTGGGGCACTGACACCTTGTTTGATGCCAAGTTAGCCACTCGACAAGGGGCACAACTAGCAAAACTAACGCGCTGGTACACTCCTCTTGAAGTGCTGAAGATGGCAACTAGCACTAATGCCGAGTTGCTGGCGATGTCCGGCCCGCGCAATCCCTATCCCGGTAAGTTAGGCGTGGTGCAAGAAGGCGCGCTCGCCGACCTGCTGTTGGTGAAGGGCGATCCCTTGCAAAACATCAAGCTGATTGAAGATCCAGCCAAGAACTTCCTCGTGATTATGAAGGACGGCAAGATTTACAAAAATATCGGCGCTTGATGTCAAATTCGATCGATCGCGATCGTCAGCAAAACCCAACACTCGTAAGATGTTGGGTTTCACTGCGTTCAACCCAACCTACTAAAATCTACTTATTACTTATTACTTATTACTTGAATTACCCGATCGCTGCCATAATTGCTTGCTGGCTGACGGTTTGATACACTCCTTCTAAATATTGTCCGATCGCTTCATTAGGATTAGACTCTGAGTTGCCCGCACCTTCAGAGGCTAGGGGAATAGGACCCAAAACATCTAATACTGTCTCGCTGCTTGGAGGTGGGGCAATAACTACTAATGAAGTGTCTAACGGTTCGTCATATTGCCAAAAGCGATCGATGTTCGGGGGCGTTACAACTGAAGTTGCAGCGGTAGGAGTTTCCGTTTTTTCGGCTGCTTCTAATTGAGGATTGCTAGCATTTCTTAGCTGGCGCAATGCTTGCAGGATTCGTTCTTTAGTTCGACCTCGCAATTGAAATAAGACAAAAGGATCTTCGCTAAAGCGATCGCCTAACAAATAATACACCGCGCCGATATGCTTGCAAGGCACGACTTTATCGGGACAACTGCACCGCGATCGCACTTCCGATAAAGTAAAAGGAAATAAGCTCAACCCATTGGTGCCAAAAACTTCTTGAATGTTGGGTGGCATATCTCCGGCTAGCAACTGGGCGGAAAAAATCGCTTTTTGAGAGATAGTTTCGACTACATATCCCCAATCTTCATCGCTGAACGATTCCAAGGCGATCGAAACTTGATATGGTTCTGGATCGGTGCCTTGGACTTTAGCTAACACCTTAGCGCCTTTAAACTCCACGCTCAAAATATTGCCCTGACGAGCATAATTACGCGCCCTTTCTAAACGCTTTTTAAACCGAGAAGTTTCTAGCAGGTCGATCCACTGTTGCGCCCACCATTCTCGATTAGCTTGTAGGTTGTAACTCGTCATTAGATTTGAAGTTTGGGATTTTACTAACGATGTCACGTCGAACGTACTGCCCCGATCGAGTACAGTCGCTCAAACGCTCGAACCACTTATTTCTAAATTATATCTAAAGACATTCGATCGCAACTTAGCACCAGCAGAATCGAGCCGAGTCAAGGTATTGATAAAATCGATCTGACTTTTGCTGACTTTTCCTGATAAATATTTTCAGAGACTACTGATTCTCCCTGACAAATATTACCGACTTTTTCTGAGCTTTTTAATAGTGACAAGCTTATTTTGAAAATTTAATATGAATCTAGCGGACAGAAAAACTGCTCCGATTTCACCAATTAAACAAGGAGAAAATTACTATGTTGCCAGATTCAGTCATTCAGTTCTTTGATACCATTTTCCAAAATAAGCAGCTTCAAGGACAGCTTAACCAAGTGTTAGCTAAAGTTGCTCCTCAAGCTTTAATCGAGATTGCTAAATCTCATGGCTACAACTTCACGATTGAAGATCTCAAGGCAGTATTGACCAACCAAGGCGAACTATCGGAACAACAGTTGGGAAGCGTCACAGGAGGAACGCCATCATTTGTTGATTTTTCCGATGAGCCGCTATTCGTTCAAGTCAAATCTCCCGGAAAAAAGAAGGGATAAACCCATAACTTAGTTCTATAGCGTTTCTAAATGAGTTGGCTGTCTCTGGGGCAGGCTGGAAGCCTACAGTTCGACAAGACTTCGGCGTGACACTTCGACAAGCTCAGTCGAACGCTCACCGCAAGCCCTACAAGATCGTTCGTCAATGAAATAGACTCGCTATAGATTACAGCAGATAAATTGTATTCGACTTATCTGCTGTAACAAGAGATAGCGATCGATCTAACTTTTTCTAACTTAATCTGACTTTTTCTGACCGAGGTTTTTCATAAACTAATAACTTTTTCTGACTTTTTCATGCTGACAAGTCGATTTTAAAAGTTTAATTTGAATATAGCGAGCAGGAACTACTCCAAATAGAGAGAACCGCTCCTACAAACATACAATTAACCAATTAAGGAGAAAACAATCGTGTTGCAAGATTCAGTTATTCAGTTTTTCGATACCATTTTCCAAAACAAACAGCTTCAAGGACAGCTTAACCAGGTGTTGGCTAAAGTTGCTCCTCAAGCTTTGATCCAGATTGCCCAATCTCATGGCTACAACTTCACCATTGAAGATCTTAAGGCAGTATTGACTAACCAGGGCGAACTGTCCGAGCAACAGTTGGGAAGTGTAGCAGGAGGAGCAACACCAAAATTCATTGATTTTTCCGATGAGCCACTATTTATTGAAGTCAAAAAGCCCCCCAAAAAGCTGTTATAAATTCATAGCTTAGTTCGAGATTGCAGCAGATAGATATTATTTAACTGCTCTGCTGTAATAGGAGATAGCGATCGCTATCTCCTCAAATGTTTCAGGCAATTACAATTCTAGGCTACACAAAGTTTCGTGCGATCGAGGTTAAAAATATGGTGGGCAACAGCAATAAAAAAGTACAATTTGTAATTAAGAGTTCTAAGTTCTGCAATCTTCGCTGTCGTTACTGTTATGAATATGCCGAACTAGGTAATAGGGAAGCGATCGCTCTAGAACAACTAGAGCAAATGTACAAAAACATCGCCAGCTATTACGCGCAACTGGAACACCCTACAGATATTGATTTTATTTGGCATGGTGGCGAACCTCTCCTGCAACACCCAGACTATTATTGGCGAGCCTTCGATCTCCAGCAAAAAATTTTTGAACCCTTAACTGGTTCGGTGAGAAATGCTGTTCAAACTAATTTAACTGTATTGAATAAAGAGCGCCTGCGTTTATTGCGAGAAGGTTTTGATGCGATGGGCGTTTCGGTAGATTTATTTGGCGGATTGCGAGTCGATCGCTCTGGGGTTAATTCTCAGGCAACTGTATTAGCTAACATGGAACGCCTGCGAGCAGAAAATATTTCTTTTGGTTGCGTTACGGTGTTGACTAAACTCAATCTTCCCTACATCCAAGAAATTTATCAGTTCTACGAAACCAGAGGTATTCATTTTCGGCTGTTGCCATTATTCGATGGAGCTTTTGACGGACAACACGCTGGGTATGAAATTGAGGCTAGCGAAGTTTTGAGCGCCTTTCAGACTATCTTTGAATTGTGGTTGGCGAGTGAAAATCCGGTAGCAGTCGAACCGCTGGCTACTTATATCAAACAAATTTTTAATCATTACAGTTCCCAGAAGAAAACCTCGATTTATAACAAGCGAGAATGGGAATGGATTTATTTGCTGAATGTTAACGGCGATGTTTATAGTTATGCTGATGCGTATAATCCTGAATTCAGCCATGGCAATTTATTTACCACGCCTTTAGCTGAAATAATTTCAGGAACTCAACATCAAAAAGTAATAGATGCTGCTGAAAAACGGATAGCATCTGCTTGTAAATCTTGCCCTTATTTTGGTAGTTGTAGTGGCTATCCCGCCGCAGAGGAAAGCGTGGGCTACCATCAGGTCGATACTGAAGGGAATGCTAAATGCGTTCAAGTTAAAGGAATCCTCGCATACATGGAGCGGCGCTTCAAACAAGTAGGAATTATCAATCCGATTACGGGTAGCCTTAACATCAAAGGCCATGAAAATGAAGAAGTGCTGGCTTTAAACGGTATTTGGTAATTGAGGAAAATTAATAGCAATGCTAGTCAAAGAAAAAACTCTAAAACTACAATCGGGAGTACAACTTTTTTGCTGTCCGAACCTAGAACCTAAAAGCCCCAGAATTTTGTTGAGTTCTGGAACGACTCAGGAAATAGAATTAGTAGACGATCGCCTCAAATATCGATCGGGTGCTTTTGTCCCTCAAGAACCGTGGAGAGAACCCAATTTTACGGAAAGCAATTTGTTAAGAATGGCTCGAATTAACTCCAGCGATCGCCCATGGGGCTTGGGTTCCGATCTGGGCGTGTGTCGATTTCCCGATCGAGTTTTAGCTCCGATCGAAGCTATAATCGAACCGCTTGAGAGGCAATTCGATCCAACTAGAGAATCGTACAAACAGCTATCTCGATCGATTCGATCGCATCGAGATTACCAACAGGCGATCGCGGCCATTACCGATTACTTGCCTCATTATTACTTATATCCCCACCAACCAACCAATATAGGTGTTTATGTCGGACAACCAGGATTAAGAACCGTCACGACCGATCTCGATAGTTCGATCGATTCAACTACGAGATATCATATCGGTATGCACCTCGACAGTCACGATCTATTTCCTCTCAGACGGCGACATCGATCGAGAAATCGAATTTGCCTCAACCTCGGACGCGAAGATCGCTTCTTCTTATTTATTAATCTCCCGTTGATGGAGATATTCAAAGCTTTAAATTTATCAGATCCAGAAGATATTTTTCAGCATTATCGCGGACTGAATCTAGGGTATGAGTTCATGAAACTTTACCCCTCATATCCTGTAATTAAGTTGAAAGTAGCACCTGGAGAAGCATATATTGCTCCTACCGATAACCTCATTCACGATGGTTGTTCTGTAGGTCAGCAATCTGCCGATATTAACTTGACTTTTTTAGGATACTTTGGCATTTAAACGACACATATAGTAGTTTTAAACCGTAGGTTGGGTTGAACGGAGTGAAACCCAACATCCCAATAACGTTGGATTTCTCATTTAGGATTGCTGGATATATAACACAGATGAACTGCAGATAAACGCAGATGAACGCAGATGAGTTATCGACTTATGCAAAAGGTCTATTAATTATGCTCGATCGACCGGATTTGATATAGCAAAGCGCAATCTAGTCGAACCAAGATAACCAACCTGGCCAACTTTGCACCAACCCAGCTAATTCTGAGTAACCTGCTGCACTAGGGTGAGCGCCATCGTTTGCTGCTACTTCATTCATCCATACTATTGATGCTAACATCGCAGGGAAAGCATCGAGGTACGGCACATCTAGCTGATGACAAACCTCAGCTAAACGCGCTGATAATTTAGCACTTCGGGAATTTTGTTCGCAATCTGCTATGGGCAGCGGGCTTACCATTAAGATAGGAAACAACTGTTTAGCTGTAGTCAGAATTTGACGAGTATTAGCGATCGAATCTGCTAATTCAACCCGAATTTTATCGTTTTCGATCGTAGTATCGTTAACTCCGAAAGACAAAACAATTCTGCCTTCATATTCAGATGGCAAACGACGAAAAACTTCACCCTGCCAGCGAGCTAAAATATCGGCGCTAGTTTCTCTTCTAATCCCCAAATTGTAATATGTAAGGTCGTAACCTTGCTTTCTCGCCGCCGTACAAATCCTTCCCGCCCAACCCAGACATTCAGGATCGCCAGTACCGTTAACAAAAGAGTCACCAATGAAGCAAATACGCATCTGAGGAGATGGGGGGATGGGGAGATGGGGAGATGGGGAGATGGGGAGATGGGGGGATGGGGAGATGGGGAGATGGGGGGATGGGGAGATGGGGAGATGGGGAGAATTTTTAACTCCACACTCCACACTTAACACTTAACACTTCCTAACCTTCTGAAATTCTGAAATTCTGAATTTCTGAACTTCTTCTATACCGTCATAATATCTTTCTCTTTTTCTGCTAGCAATTTGTCGATTTGGTCGATATACTTGTCAGTTAATTTTTGAATTTTATCCTGTAAATCTTTGGCTTCATCTTCAGGAATCTCGTGATTTTTCTCCTGTTTGCGAACGGCATCTACACCATCTCGCCGATTATTGCGGACGGAAACGCGACCTTCTTCGGCAAATTTAGCAGCTAGTTTGACAAATTCTTTGCGGCGATCGCTAGTTAGTGGCGGAATATTCAAGCGGATAGTCGAACCATCGTTGTTAGGAGTTAAGCCGATATCTGACAGGGAAATTGCCTTTTCAATCAGATTGAGGCTGCTTTTGTCATAGGGTTGAATGGTAATCGTACTGGCATCAGGCGTATTAATATTGGCCAGAGACTTCAAGGGGGTAGGAGTTCCGTAATATTCCACGCTTACTCGATCTAACAAGCTGGCATTCGCTCGACCAGTGCGAATAGTATTAAAAGACCGTTGGGTAGATTCAACGGCCTTTTTCATGTGACTTTCGACATCAGATAACTTCACAATAACCTCCGACAACAGTTCCAACACATTCTCCCATGACCGCTCGGTGGATATTACCTCGAACCGACAGGTCAAAAACTACAATGGGAATGTTATTTTCTTTACACAAGGCGATCGCGGTACTGTCCATCACCCTCAGATCGTGGGCGAGGACGTGTCCGTAGGTCAAACTCTGGTAGCGACGGGCATTAGGATTTTGATGCGGATCGGCATCGTAAACGCCATCGACTTGAGTGGCCTTAAAAATTACGTTGGCATCAATTTCGGCGGCTCGCAAGGCCGCAGTCGTATCCGTGGTAAAGAAGGGGTTGCCCGAACCAGCGCCAAAAATTACCACTCGCCCTTTTTCTAAGTGACGCATGGCACGACGGCGGATATAAGGTTCTGCGACTTCCTGCATGGCAATAGCGGTTTGTACTCGCGTGTGGACTCCAACGTGTTCTAAGGCATCTTGTAAGGTCATGGCATTCATTACTGTAGCAATCATACCGATATAGTCGGCCGTTGCCCGATCCATCCCGCCAGCGGCAGCTTTAATCCCACGAAAGATATTACCGCCACCGACGACTATTGCCATTTGTACTCCCGTACTCACAACTTCGGCAATCTCTTGGGCGATGTCTTGCACCACTTTGGGGTCGATGCCATAGCCGAGATTGCCCATTAGGGCTTCACCGCTCAGTTTCAGTAAAACCCGTTTATAAGTCATTCCCATGCTGCGACTCTTTTTTTAAAATTTCCTCCCACTTAAGATAGCAGTACGGGGCGTGAATGGGGAGAGGGCGAAGAGAGGGGAGACATGGAGAGGGGAGAGGGGAGAGGGGGAAGCAAGGGAAGCAGGGGAAGCAGATCCGTCTGTAGAGTGGCTCGCATCGATCGACCTGTTAGGAGCAGTATAGTTATAGTTGCTTTAAAATCCTCTTTATTCTTTAGTCTGCGCAGGCAGACTTTGTTTGTATAGCTGCGGTTTCAACCGCCAAGCGAACGGCTGCTCCAATTCCATCCTGTAAACCCGTGGTGCCATCTCCAGCGATGGTGGTGACGTAGGCATTAGCTGGTGTTGGTGCTGCTGCTCCTCCCCCATTGCGATCGGCCAAAATCTGAAACTTGTAACGAAAACGGGTGACTCGCGGCTGACCGTTTCCTGGTGCTGTTTGTTGGTAGCGGAAACGTACTTTAACAATAGTTTTTACTATAGTGCTGTTTTGCACCGCGAGATTTGGGAACCAGGCCGTACGGGCAAAGTCTATAGGGCCGAGCCGTCCGGTGGCCTCGTTTAATTCAGGAGCGTTGGGGTTGTCAAGTCCGGAAGGCAAGCTATAGGTTAGGTAAACCGGGTCGCTACCATCGTTGCGCCCGGATGCCCCGATTTTGCCTCTAGGAATAGTGCTACTGATGACGCAAATCGGCTGTTGAAGGGTAGTGGCTCCAGTTTCGCAGAAGGTGCCATCGGCAGCGGGGGTACTGCCCTGATAGGGCATGAGTTGCAGGCGAACGCCAGTTGTCCCTCCACCAGTAGTTTGTCCCAAGACGGCTCCGGTGTTATTGAATATTCGGAAAGAAACGTCTGCGGAGGCAAATTGGTTGCTACCGTTCGCTACCAGAGGGTTATTGTTATAGATCTTGGCGTTTCGTCCAGCCCAGTAGCTAGAGGCGTTAATGCCGCTGTCTTTCCCTAAAAGGGCAGCAACTAGGACGCTATTGTCTGTACTTATTGGCTTGAGGTTGACTTTGCCAGTAGCTACATCGACTTCTCCCTCCCAAATTCCTAAGTCTAGCGATGACGTGTCTCGCTCTGCGATCGCCCTCTCCGATCTAGTAGCGTGGGACAAGGATAAGTTTTGAGTCCATAAGAACAGAGGGAGACAGGTAACTGAACCCAAAGCAAAGATTTTTAGTTGCTTTTTCATATCAACTTCTGGAGGTTTTTATTTCAAAACCATAACATGGTAGAAACACGTCTCCAGCCAGCTAGTTTAGGTACACGAGTGCCAGACTCAGAATGTCAGTTGTTAGTTGTTAGTTGTCAGTAGCTAATAATTCTCTCGCCCTCTCCGCCCTCTTTCCCCCTTACAGGTGTATGTTTTTAACAGTTTGCTCTGTGAGCGATGGGTAGACGACGAAAACAATGGCTTTTTCTCCCCTGCTCCCCCTGCTTCCCCTGCCTCCCCTGCTTCAGAACCACCCCAAGTCTAAAAAACATACCCTTGAAAGCCTCTTCCCTCCTCCCCGTGTCAAAGTCTCGCCGACTGCAAAGAATTTCGATCGCCATTTTCCTAGTCGCGATCGCGGTTTTAGGAACGCTGTGGTTGTCGCTCGATCGCCTAGTGACAACAAGCATCGAAGGAGAAGCTAGTAAGGCTTTGGGGGTGAACGTCAAAGTTGAAAATCTGAAATTAAATCCCTTTAACAGTCAACTAGCGATCGCTAAACTGACGATCGATAACCCACCAGACTTTGCTACTGGCTATCTCATGGAGTTCGATCGCCTCGAACTCAAACTGCAACCGTTAAGTTTGCTAGGGGAAAATGTCAAAATCGATGACTTTGCACTGGAACGAGTAGATCTACATATCGAGCAGAAGTTGAACCGCAACAATATGGCCGAGATCGCCTCTTTTTTGCAGAAAAACCAGCCGCCGCCCGAACAGCGCGATCGAGAGCAGAAATTTCAAGTTAACCAAGTAGCGATCGATCGAGTTATGGCAACTATAACCGTATCTTACGTGTTAAATGCTAATACTTGGAATTTCGCTGTTAATAACATCACCCTTCGAGAAGTCACGCCCGCAAATGCGTCAGGACTTGTCTTAAGAGAGCTTTCAGGAAAATTAGTCTTAGGAATCGCCAACGCTATCCTCAAAACTAATCGAGATAAAATTCCGCCAATTCTACAGCCATTAATTGAATTACTTTGAAACATAATATAGTGAGTCTAAAAAATTGATGAAAATCTTGTAGGTTAGGCTTCCAGCCTGCCCACTGGGACAGCCGGGACGGCTATCCCACAAGTCATTTAGAAATGCTATATATGAGTTCATAATAATATTGATTTTTTTTGATAATAACTATTCGATCGACAAATTTTAAGATTAGTTAATTAGCTAATGCCAGAATTATGCCAAGTTATAATTAAAGCGATCGCCACTGTTTGAAAACACCTAAACGATAGCAATTTATATGATTGAGAAGATTTTATTAGCCGACTCTGGAACCGGACAATCAGAGACGATGCTCAAGGCTTTAATGGAGCTACCTTCAATCCAGCGAGCCTCTGTCACCATTTTGCACGCAGTGCCGCCCCAAGTCAGTTCGGAAAACATGACGACTAAGTGGGAAGAGGGGGGTAAGATTCTGGCGACTGCCATTCAATCTTTAAAACTCGATCCAAATCATGTTTCTAGTATGTTGCGGCAAGGCGATCCTAAAGATGTCGTTTGCCATGTAGCCGAGGAAATCAACACCGATCTAATTATTATGGGATCGCGGGGACTCAAACGCCTCGAATCGATTTTAGAAAATTCCGTCAGCCAATACGTTTTTCAATTATCTAATCGTCCGATGTTGTTGGTGAAAGACGATATTTACGTCAAAAAAATCCAACGGATTATGGTGGCAATGGATAAATCCGAATCGGCTCAAAAATGTCTCGATCTGGCACTCTATATGTTGCGAGACATCAAAGGCGGACAGCTAGTTCTACTGCACATCAATCCCAGTACGGGAGGGAAAGCCACGGAAGTCTCAGCCGCCAACGCCGAAAAAGACCCTATTCTCGCGCCAGCAGTGGCTAAAGCGAAAAAAATGGGAGTTGCCTACCGTTGCGTCGTCACCAGCGGCAAGCCAGCAGAGCAAATCTGTCAGGTGGCCGAAGACCAACACGTTAACCTTTTGATCTTGGGTTCTCCCGATCGCCGTCCTTCTGTAGCTAAGAGTCTACCCGATTTAGACCGCTTGCTGGGCACATCGGTTTCAGATTACGTGCGGGTTTATGCTAATTGTCCGGTGTTATTAGCGCGTACCCCTGCTTGAATAATTAAAAAACAATGATTGGGCAGAGGATTAAATCCTCTGCCCAACCTCTTACTGTTGTCTGTTTCCTAGAAACATTAAGACTTCTTGCTTTCACGGCTGGCTGTTTGGATGTACAAAATTAGCAGAAACACAGCCGGAACTAGCACAAAAAGCATACTGGCGACAAAGCCAAGATCGTTAACTTGCATGGAACCGATGCCTCTAGATCGTTTTAACTCAACAAATTCTAGGATATCATCTTGTAACCAGAATACAGGAGTTCAGGAGTTCAGAATCATCCTACACTCAAGTTTTAAGGTTTGGTTTTGACCTTAACCGGGCCGTTGACTAGGGTTTGACAGGCCAAACGATAGCTTTCAGGTTTTTTCTTCAGCCTGCGCTGTTCAAAGTCAGTTTTAGGAGAGAGGTTTTCCATTCCTTCAACGATTTCGACAATACAGGTGCCGCATTGCCCATTGCCGCCACAATTGGTTAATTTTCCTGTCCAGTTATAGATTTCAATCCCGTTCTGTAAAGCCTTCTGTCTTAAGTTAGCGCCGTCAGCTACTACCACTTCTCGATGTTCGTTGACAAATTCGATCGTCATTCTCGCTGCTCCCTCAACTTCGCTTCGCTTTATTAAAAATTATTAAAAATTTTTGCGAAATTAGCAAATCGATCGCCAGGGGAGATGGGGGGATGGGGGGATGGGGAGAGGGGAGCAGAGTAGCAGGAGAGGCAGGGAAGAATTTTTAACTCCACACTCCACACTCCACACTTCTAAGGAGCTAGACCTTCGATCGCTTGAATTTGACGAATGCGGTGATTGAGGAAATCACCAACATACAAAATCGTACCGCTAGGATTAACGGTAATGCCAAACGGATTGGCAAACTGGGCGGCGCTGCCCAAGCCGTCTTTGAAACCTTTGGTAGTTCCGGTAATGGTAGTCACCTGTTTGGTTTTGAGATCGATGGCGCGAATGCGGTGATTTTCCTGGTCGGCGACATATACCGTAGTGCCGCTAGGATTAATAGCTACGCTCGTTGGTAGATAGAACTGCGCTTCTAGTCCTACGCCATCGTTAGCACCAACCGTTCTACCAACTAGGGTGGTGACTTCGTTAGTTTCTAGGTTAATTTCTCGAATCCGATGGTTTCCTCGATCGGCTACATACAACTTTTTACCGTCGGGGCTGACAACTGCACCCGCTGGAAAGTTAAACTTGGCTGCCGTGCCGATGCCATTGCTAGAACCTTGAGTGCTGCCAGCTAACGTAGTCACCTGCTTGGTATCGAGGTGGATTTGGCGAATTCGGTGGTTGCCCTCATCGACTGCATACAGCCTCTTGCCATCGGGATGAACGGCTAAGTTACTTGGCAGGTTAAACTGGGCTGTCGTTCCCAGGCCGTCGTTAGAACCTTGAGTGCTGCCAGCGATCGTCGTTACTTGGTTAGTGGCTACATCGAGTACCCGAATCAGATGGTTAAAGCGATCGGCTACGTATAGCTTTGTTCCCGTAGAGTTAACGGCTGCACCCGTTGGGAAGTTGAACCGGGCGGCGGTGCCGATGCCATCGCTAGTACCTTGGGAACCCCCTGCTAGGGTTATTACCTGACTGGTAGCGAGATTAATGGCTCGGATGCGGTGATTGATCCGATCGACTACGTAAAGCTTCGTACCCCTGGGGTCGATCGCTACGCCAAATGGGGAGTTGAACCGGGCTGCTGCCCCAACGCCATCTTGCGATCCTGGCGTGCCATTGCCAGCGACACTGGTGACATAAGAATTGGTAGAAGTCGGTGCTGCCCCCACCCTGCGATCGGCTAGAATCCGAAACTTGAAGCGAAAACTGGTAACTCGCGGCTCCCCGTTTCCTGGTTTGGTTTGCTGGTAGCGAAAGCGCAAGCCGATCGTGCTGGAACCACCATGAAGAATTCTCGTATTGGGCAACCAAACCGTGCGGGCAAAGTCGGTAGCACTAGCGCGCCCAGTAGCTTCGTTTAATTCTGTAGCGCCCAGATCGTCGGTAACTCCTAGATTAGAGCCATCGCGGGGGTTCATGTAGGCCAGATAAACCGGATCGGTGCCGTCATTTCTGCCAGAAGACCCAGTAGTACCGTTGGGAATTAAGGTACTGATGACGCAAATCGGTCTTTGCAAGGTAGTAGCACCCCGTTCGCAAAAGCTGCCGTCAGCAGCGGGGGTAGTTCCGGCGTAAGGCATCAGTTGTAGGCGAATACCAGTGGTATTTCCAGGTGTAGATTGTCCTAATGCACTTCCTGTCTGGTTGAGCAGCCAAAAGCGGAATGACGCGGAGGCATAGGTTCGCGCTCCAGTGGTAACGAGAGTGCGATTGTTAGCCAATCTGGCGATTTCGACAGAGGTTAACCTGCTGCCATTACCTAAAACCGCAGCGACTAGCACTTGTCGATCGCCGCTGAGTTGTTTCAAAGTGGTTTTGCCATTACTTAGATCTACTACTCCTTCCCAAACTCCCAGGTCAACTGGCTGGCTATTGGCATCTTCATTTGAGATTGGGGGTAACGCTGCTTGGGCGAGTTGTAAGTATCGATCGCCCAGCCCCAATGAGAGGATACTAGCTGAGAGGAGAGCAAAGAGCCTGAACGTTGGTTTCATATTCAATTGAATTAATTCGGCATAATATTTAATGTGACACTTGTAATTAAATCCCTCAACTTTTTAGCGAATTATTATTACTCTTTTATTAATCTAGACAATGCAAAATATTAGACGATTTAGGGGGCGAATGAATTCGCGACTATACGATCGAAGTCCGCGTGCGCGGACTCAATAAAAAAGAGTGTTTCAAAGCAGTTTGCCTTATATAAAATGCTCTTGTGGGATAGCCCTCTGGGCTGTCCCTACGATCGACCAATCTCTGCGGGCAGGTAATTTTTTATAGGGCAGGCAGGATGCCTACCCTACAAGAATTTATTTCACTTTTTGACTTTTGATTTGGTTTGACTTATTTATGAAATGCTAGCGATCGCCTCAGATCTTTGCCTGTATTGCACTTCTAAATAAATCAATAAAGCATTGATATCGGCAGGATTTACGCCACCAATTCGCGCTGCTTGACCGAGAGTTAATGGTTTAACTTTAGCGAGTTTTTCTCGCGCTTCCTTAGAAAGAGTATCGATTTGGTTGTAGTCTAAATCGGCTGGCAATTGCCGCCCCGATTGACGGGCAACTTGGTCGATTTGCTGTTGCTGGCGTTGCAAATAACCAGAATATTTGATGTCGATTTCGGCTACTTCTTTTTCTGTGGGGTTGAGTTGAGAATTACCCAAGCCATATCGCTCTAGATCGACGTAGTGAAATCCAGGACGTTTGAGCAGTTCGGCTAAAGTTAGCGAACCTTTAATGGCTTGTTGAGTATCGGCTGCGATCGCTTTTCCTAATTCTTCATGTTCTTTCACTCTAATTTCGTGCAACCGTTCTTTTTCAGCAACAATATTTTCTTGCTTGCGACAGAACAAATCCCATCGCCTGTCGTCAATTAAACCGATTTCTCTTCCTAATGGTGTCAGGCGTTGGTCGGCATTATCCGATCGCAAAATCAATCTATACTCGGATCTGCTAGTCAGCATTCGATACGGTTCCCGCAGATCTTTAGTACACAGATCGTCAATTAAAGTGCCGATATAACTTTGTTCGCGAGCAAAGACGATCGCTTCCTGGTTTTTGACGAGCCGCGCGGCATTAATTCCAGCAACAATTCCTTGGGCTGCTGCTTCTTCATAGCCAGTAGTGCCGTTAATTTGTCCGGCACAAAATAGACCCTTAATTTTCTTCGTCATTAGGGTGGGATAACACTGAGTTGCGGGTAAATAATCGTATTCCACCGCATAAGCCGGACGTAACATCATGCACTTTTCTAAGCCAGGAAGCGTTTGTAACATTTGCAGTTGTAAGTTTTCTGGCAACCCGGTAGAAAAGCCTTGAATATATAGTTCGGGAATGTCTCGTCCTTCCGGTTCGATAAAGATTTGGTGGCTTTCTTTATCGGCAAAGCGCACGATTTTATCTTCGATACTGGGACAATAACGCGGCCCTTTGGCATCTACCCAACCGCCGTAAACGGGCGACAAGTGCAGATTTTCTCGAATTAATTTATGGGTTTCTGGCGTGGTACGGGTGAGATAGCAATTCATTTGTTCCCGTTCGATCCAAACTTGAGGATCGAAGCTGAACCAGCGGACTTCTTCATCTCCTGGTTGCGGTTCCATGCGGCTGTAATCGACCGATCTTTTATCTACTCTGGCTGGAGTTCCTGTCTTCAACCGCCCGGTTTCAAAGCCCAATCGATTTAAGGTTTCTGTCAAACCAGTGGCAGCAAATTCCCCAGCGCGTCCGGCTTCCATCGATTTGTTACCTACCCAAATTCGACCGCCTAAGAAAGTTCCGGTGGTGAGGATGACGGCTTGGCACTGAAAGGCTACGCCAAAATAGGTTTCTACCCCAATAATTTCGTCATTTTTTCCTAGAACTAAATCCGTCACCATCCCTTCGCGAATCGTCAAGTTGGCTTGATTCTCGACAATTCCCTTCATCACGGCGCTGTATTCGCGTTTGTCCGTCTGCGCCCGCAAGGCCCACACCGCCGGACCTCTAGAAGAGTTTAGCACTCGCTTTTGCAGGTAGGTGCGATCGCTCATTTTGCCAATTTCCCCACCCAGCGCATCGATTTCATGGGTCAACTGCGATTTAGCTGGCCCGCCGACTGCTGGGTTACACGGTTGCCAAGCAATTTTATCCAGATTTAGTGTCAGCATCAGGGTCCGACAACCCAGACGTGCAGTTGCAAGTGCGGCTTCGCAGCCAGAATGTCCCGCACCGACGACGATGACATCAAAAGCGTCTTGGAATTCTACTGGGGAAGCTATATTCATATTGCTCTAGCCCGCCTCTGCGGTCTTTGTTCTCATAACCCCAGTTGCCAATCTAGGGAGTAAATCAATTTTAGCGGTTAGAGACGCTGGCGGTTGAAATCGCAGCTTTGGCGATCGAAGCCTGCCTGCGCGGACTACAAGAAAAGGGGGTAATTAGAACTGTTATGAAAATCGATTTTCATCCTCGGTTGTGAGAACGATACGTGCTAACTATTGCAGAGCCGCTGCGCGAACGCCATCATGCTCGTCTCTTGCGAAAATCTAAGGAATGGATATAAACCACAGATGAAACACAGATGAACACAGATAAACACAGATGATTTTGATACGTTATCGACTTATACAAAAGGTCTATTGAATCACTGACATCTGGAAGTTTAGGCATACTTAACCTACTTTTACGTAACGAGATTCGCTATCTTTATTCAATTCTTCGATCGTTGCTGTGGAAGAGCGCTTTTAGATCTGGCTCTACCCAACTGTGACGCGCTGTTAAAGATATCAGACGATCGCGGCTGTAGTATTCAAAGATAATATGAGGAGTTGCATACTTCGAGATGAGTTTGTTAGCTAAATCTGCGATCGCACCTCTAGTCCTATCATTTAAACTTTGCTCGTGCAAGTATCGAGCGACTATTTCTATCCAAAACCTAGTAATAGTTTCATGATAACCGCTAGTAGGAGTGGTTTCAATGCCTATAGCCGAATTGTAGTGCCAAATTCCCTGACGAATGCGATCGATCGCTTCTATTTTTGAGTAGCGATCGAGATACCACAAAGCTACAATTAAGTGTGCTTGATGAGTCCATCGCTCTCTAGAGAGCGTAGATTTTTTAAATGCTTGAATTAGACTTTCTATTTCTTCGATCGTCCATGAGGTAATAGTTCGATCGCTCATATATTAGCTCTCTAGCAAAAATCGAAATTTTGGGTATATCGCGAGTCTAAATCATTGATGAATAATCTTGTAGGGTAGTCTTCCAGCCTGCCCACTGGGACAGCCGGGACGGCTATCCCACAAGTCATTTATAGAGGCTATATAATGCAGATAAACGCAGATTTGGTTACAAACTGTTAACTGTTAACGGCGAATTGTCTTGACCTTTTGCCTTTGGCTGTTCGATGGCTCTAGCTGTTGTAGAATAAATTTTATTTCTTTTTTGCTACACTGTTGCTTGCTAACTGCATAAACTTCTCTGCCATATTTTTTACTTGCTGTCGAACTATCGATCGCACTTCCCAAAATTGCATCTCTAGGCTTTTCCAGAAATGGAATATTGTCTAAGGTCACTAGATACCAAATATCGTCAAGTTTGTGATATTGATGGTAACGATCTATAATTACGATTTCGTCTGGTTTGGGGCGAGATTTTTTGATTTTTTTAGCAAGGCACAGAATCTTAGTTTCTGGATGGATGTAAAGTTGCTCTCGGTAAATACCAAGGCGATTGCCCCGAAAATAATACCTGGGATTTTTATAACAAGCAACTCCATCAATTAGTTCGACTTCTTTTTCTACTAAATCCCATACATGAGAAAGCAGATGTTGCCCGCATAGAGTTTTAGTTTCAATAAGCTGGCAGATTTCTTGATAAACTGCATCCCAAGGTTCGCCTTCATGAGAACGCAACCAGCGACGCAACGGGCCTAAATTATCGGAAAAGTATTTAGTTCGCCGCCTAGTTTTGACCAGGAATGGATTCAACAATCCATCTGCTGTGGCTTCATCTGTAATCTTTTTGAGATCTTTTTTGTAACCTGTCATCTTCTTTAAACTCATCCTCATTCCGCCGCGAGGACGTTCGATGACGACTTCACCCAAACGGTGTTCGCTCATTATTAAACCTCATTTTTAAGCTGGAAGAATTGAAATTATTTTTTGGGCGATCGATGGTTGCATTAAATCTCATTGCTTTGACCTCAAATAAACAACATCAACTAAAAAATATAATTTGTCCGCGCAAGTTAGAAAAGCAATTTCACTGGTGAGTTACCATTACTCAACACCGCATTAAAAGTTGCGGTGGTAGGAATCGAACCTACAATCTCCTGCTTATGAGGCAGACGTGTGTAAGCTTTACAAGTTAGGGCGCGGGACAAAAAATTACTGCATAAATTCAGCAATTAAACATAATTTGTGGGGAATTTATCGGCGGCGATCCTTTGGTAACATTCTCAACTCCTGTATTCTGCCATCTACCTTCTGTTGGCGCAGCCTGCGCTCGGCGCATACTCGATTGAGGTTGATGGTGTGGCAGGGCAGGTTTGATGTGACATCAACTGTATGCAGCCAACATAGCTGGCAAAACCTGCCCCTACAACTGAACTCCTGTAAAGACCAGATCTCGCATCTCTACATTCTGAACTTCTGAACTTCTGAACTCCTGCATTCTTTTTAGTCACCTCGCGCAAGTTAAGAAAGCTGTTTGGTGATACACGGGAGTTGAACCCGTTACCGCTTGATTTCAATTCAAGTGCTCTACCCAATGAGCTAGTATGTAAGCTTTCTCGATCAGGGCGCGAAGTGACGCGATAATCGTTAGGAATATAATTACCCGCGCAAGTTAGCAAAGCGATTTGCACTTGGTGCTCTACCGTTGAGCTACAGACCCAAATATGGATCTGGTGGGAATCGAACCCACAACCTCCCGCGTTACAGGCGGATTGTGTGTAAGCTTTACAAGTTGGGGCGCGGGCATAAAGGTTTAAGATAAATTACCCCGTGCAAGTCGAAAAAGCGATTTCACTGCTGCCGTTCTTACCAGGAAAAACCTGGCAGCGGACGCGCAAACCTCATCTAACGAGAGACTCGGAATGCTTCGCTAGTCGATCGCTCGAACATCGCTACCTTAGGGCCGTTATAGTTACGTAAAAGCGTGTAAGCTTCTTCTATTAGGGCACGGAGTAGAGGAGTAGAGGAGTAGGCAAGTTACGCCGCGCAAGTTAGAACAGCCTTGAATACATCCAACTGCTCTACTAATTGAGCTACAGCCCCAACTTACGGGACTGACAGGAATTGCACCTGCAACCTGCTGGTTAACCTAGTATGTAAGCTGTTCGAGTTAGGGCGCGGAATGCGAGTTTTGACTAACCGTATACCGCCTCTGGACGGATAATTAAGTCACCGCTGGGACGGCGATCGACTATATATGTCTCGAAGCGATCTAAATTGAGATCGAAGTGCTGTGCTAGCCGCTCTTTAATTGCAGCATCATTCATGCCTGCCATCACGCCCAGTTTATTCTCTGTAATGTCGTAGGAACGACCTTCAAATCGAATGTGAACCATCTACATACCTCCTCAATATTGGCAGGCATCAAATCCATTTAATTAGTAGTGCGTAAGCCCTGCGGACTACCTGACGGTACGCGATGCTCGCACTACATCATCTAAAAATTATTGAAGCTTTTGACTTTCATCTCTTTATATTACATACATAATACACGACTGTCAAGAGGAAGCGCAATTCTTTTGAGAAAGCCTGAAGGACAAGTGGAGGCTTAACGCGATCGGCAGGAATCCATCTAGATTTTGAATTGCGAATTGGCAACTGCGAACTGCGAATTGCCATCAGATGTAATACATAATATCTAGCTGCCGTCTGGCATCTCGCCGATCGCACAAATCTTGCAAAGTGTATTGCTGTAAAACTTCATCAACGCTGCGGTTTACTTCTTGCCAGACTTCAGTGACTACAGCCCTTTCTACAGTTTTAGGAGCAATTTCGTCCGAGGCTTCTGCTTCCGAGCCTTCAAGACATCTGATAGCCTCTAAAAGTTGAATTTTCCAGGGTTCTCGCGCTAAAACATAACCTCCCTTAGCTCCTCGCTGGCTTTTAATTAATCCTCCCCGCCTCAAAGTGGCCAGCAATTGTTCGAGATAGCGATCGGGGATATTTTGCTCGGCGGCAATCTGCCTAATTTGCAGCGGTTCGGCTTCGCTATAGTGACTGGCTAGCTCTAAGAGAGCTAGGAGAGCATATTCGAGCTTGCAAGAAAGTTCCACAGAGAAAAATTAACTCGGCTATTTTTTCCAGTATACTCCGGTTCTCAACTGGGGTTCGATCGAACGGGAAAGACTTCCACGGTAACTCTATACATTGCGGTGGCTAAAATGAGGCGTTCGGTTTGGGTTCGTTGGGTTTCCTGCCGTCAACCCAATCTACAGTTATTGCACTTCTCTCTTACTCAATTAAGTGAAGTACATTCTTGTGGGATAGCCGTCCCAGTGGGCGGGCTGAATTCGAGATTTTAAAAATCGGATTCGACATTGGTAGAACCATTTGCCATTAGCGGCAGGTTGACGGTAAAGGTGGCCCCCAATCCTTCTCCAGGACTCTGTGCTTGTATGGTTCCCCCATGCAGTTCGATTAAGTGCCGGACGATCGCTAAGCCCAAACCCAATCCCCCAAATTTGCGGCTGTTGGAACCGTCTGCTTGCCGGAAGCAATCGAACACGTAGGGCAGAAATTCAGGAGAGATGCCAAGTCCGGTATCGCTGACAGTAATGCGAGCGCAAGCCGTTTGGAGTTCGGAATTCGGAATTCGGAATTCGGAGTTTAAATTGCCCTGCTCTCCTTCCACTCGTTTGAGGCAGATATCTACTCTGCCGCCGTTGGGAGTAAATTTAACGGCGTTAGAAAGCAGGTTCCAGACAATTTGCTGGAGACGGGCGGCATCGCCTGCAACTATATATCTGGGATTGCGGCCTGCTGCCGATCGCAAATCTGGCACGCTCAATCGCAAGTCGATCGATTTGGCTTCAGCGGCTAACCGGACGCTGGAGATCGCCCCAGTAATGACTTCTATGAGGTTAACTGGAGTCGCTTCTAGGGCCATTTGGCCGCGCAGGATGCGGGAAACATCCAACAAGTCATCGACCAGTTGAGTTTGTAACTTAGCATTGCGTTCGATAATTTCTAAGCCTTGCTTGACTTTTTCAGCAGGTAACTGCCGCGTTTGCAGGATTTGCGCCCAAGCTTGAATTGGATTGAGAGGCGATCGCAATTCGTGAGACAAAACTGCCAAAAATTCATCTTTGAGCCGATTGACAGATTCAGCCGCCGATCGCGCCCTTTGTTCTCGCACTAGTAACTGTTCTCGCTCCTGTTCGCTGCGCTTGCGATCGGTGATATCCAAGCAAGCCCCAGTCATATATAGAGGGCGATTTTCGCTGTCGCAGAGGACGGTGCCTTTATCTAACAGCCAGCGGACGGTGCCATCGGGACAAACTATCCGGTACTCTAGAGCAAATGGCGAGCGGTCTTGGAGCGATCGCTCGAAGGCAGCAATGGTGTCAGGACGATCTTCAGGATGAACGTGGAAGACGAAATCTTTCCCCGACTGAATAGACGGGCGGGTCTCTAACCCAAATAGCTGATTGAGCTTGGCATCTCGCGTTTCTAAGTTAGTGGGAATGTGCCAGCGCCAAGTTCCCATATGGGCGGCTTCTAAAGCGACGCGCAAGCGTTCTTCGCTCTCTTGCAGAGCCATTTCTGAGTGCTGGCGGGCTGTCATGTCGATCGCCGCGCAGGTAATGCCGATAACTTCTCCCGTTCGAGCGCGCCAAGGTTCGACTAACAGGTCGTAATAAGTTTGTTGTCCCCCGATGGCGATCTCTACCTCTTGCCTCGTGCCGATTCCAGTTTCTAACACTTGGCGTTTGATGGCAGTTAGCAGATCGGCATCTTCGGGAGGAAGCAAGTCAGCATCTCTTTTGCCAATAGTTTCATTGAGCGAGAAATTTTGTTGGGGGTTGTAAACCCAGGTGTAGCGCAAATCCCGATCTTGGGCGAACAAGGTCACGGGGGAATTTTCCAGTGCCATCCGCAAGCGTTCTTCGCTTTGACGCAGAGATGTTTCTGTCTGCAAGCGCTCCATTTCAGCCGCTGCTTGACCAGCCACCATTTGGATGAGGTTTTCTGCTTGGAGTTGCAGGGCTAAGGGGCGATCGCTCATGACCACCAGCAGTCCCAACACTGTGCCATCGGCAGCCCGCAGCGGCGTACCTAAGTAGCTATCGATCCCCATTTCTGCTAACAGGCGATCGTCGGGGAATAGCTCGGCCGTGCCTTCTGGGTAGAAGCAAACTCCCTGGCTGATGACTTCTTGACAGGGCGTACCCGCCAAAGCGTACTCAAAGTTTTCTTGCCACTCTCCATTTACCCACACGGCTATAGTCTTAGAACGCGACCTCTCCCCGTTCGGCAGGCTCACGGCAGCGCCCAGACCCTCTCCTGCAAGGAGAGGGGGGTAAGATTCTTTTCTCCCCATCTCCCCATCTCCCCATCTCCCCATCTCCTGACTAACTTCAGCCACGAACGCATAACGAGCATCTAGAGTTTCTGCCAACAGGCGCACCAAACAGGCGAAGAATTCATAACCTTTAAGCTTGGCGCATTCTACCAGTCGGCGCTGTACCTCTGATGTGAGGTGGCGTTCGGTAATGTCTTCGGCAATGCCAACGGCATAGAGTAATTCTCCTCGATCGCCCCAGGTGGGGAACCCGCGATCGCGTACCCACCGGATCGAGCCATCGGGACGCACTACTCGATACTCTTCGTCATATCTGCCAGTCAATATTTGCTTGGATAAAATCTGCTCGATGCGTTCTCGATCTTCTGGGTGAATTGCCTCTAACCAGCCGTAATAATTAGCGTATAAGCTCTCGCAAGATCGCCCCCAAATGGTTTCGTAAGCCGGACTGACGTAAAGTAACTGACCGTGTTGAGGTTTTGAGATCCAACAGACATCTTGAATCGTTTCTGCCATCTGGCGAAAACGTTCTTCGCTTTGTTGGCGATCGCGATCTAAGCGATTGAGAAATATGGCATTGCGCCAAATTAAACTCAAATAAAAGATAACGATCGACACGACTAAAAGCGATGTACCGAAGGCGGAATTATAATATCCGGCTTGTTCTCCTTGTAGCTTCAACCAGCCCAATATTAGAGGCACAGCGATCGCTCCAGGTAGCAGGTGTCGAATTACCAGTCCGCCATGCAGGTTGCTGGTCAAGATGGCCATAAATCCGCGATCGGCACGATCCAATAAAATTCCAACCGACAGCACCAAAAACGTCAAGGATGTATGCAAGGCTACTCTGGTACCGCGAACGATCCCCGTATAAAAAGCTTCTACCCCATAAACGTAACCCATCAAAGCCAGGAGGCTGAATAATGCGATCGCCAAAGTCAAAACTTGGGCAATGTCATGACGGTGGTGATTCTTTTGTCCGATTAGCCACAGCGCCGCTCCACTCAGGATAAAGTTAATCGCTGTCGTTCCTCCCATCCGTCCCGGATACACTTCTTCCGGCGCACCTCGAACTAGCAGTTTGTCAATGCCCAAATTCCATCCCAAGAGGTATTGGCTTAACGTCAGCAATCCGATCGATAAGACAGCCAAAGCGCATCCTTGCCCCATAGCCCGATAAAACCGATTTTTTCTCTCACTTCTCTCCGCCCTCTCGCCCTCTTCGCTCTCTCGCCCTCTTCGCCCTTCCGCCCTCTCTCCCACGTTCAGCCACAGCGATACTCCTGCCAGAATGAAACCCACAGCAGTATTAACCTTCATGGTTGGCAGATCGGGTAGCCCGCTTTTAAATAAGGGTACGTTTAATCCCCAGCCGATGAGGACGAGAATGCCGACCGAGATCGCGACGATGCTGGCAGTTTGGGGAATAGCTTTTGTTTCCTTCAAGCGAGGGGCGATCGCCTGGATACTCAATCGTGTCATTTCTTTGGCATACCAGAGGAGGGGGAGAGCATTTTTAGTTAACCTAAAAAATTAATTTAAGGGTGTTATAGCTTACTCTGCTGTTATGTGTTTCAAATGTACTGCTTTCGATAGATATTTAGGTATGTCTTAAGGAAGATTTAGTAGCTAGATATTTACTGTAAATGTGCGATCGCGTCGAGCTTAAGTCTTGGTATATAAAGACGTAGGATACTTATATTTGTTCTGCTCGATCTAGAGAGATTTTGCTGAATCTATGTTGGCAAGGCCCAGTCGATCGAAACTCGATCGATTCCAGAGTTGGGTGGGATATATTAGCAAATTTTAAAACATATAAGCATTGTTTTTATATGCCTGAAGATTCCAAATTCAGGAGGAAATTAAATCGATTGACTCAGCCATAGGGATGAAGAATCGCTCTTTAGTTTGTGAGATCTTAGTAAAAGAAAAGGTGAGTCTGGTACTAATCGAAGACAAGCTTTAGCCGTCAAATGCCATGATTTATAACTCCTGGTGGAGTGGTAGCAGGGCTACATCGAAGCTAGTCTGCGAAGAAAATGAGTGCCAGTTTCGATCGAATGCAACTTACTAATAGAGAGATTAAGCGAGGAGAACGCACAATGGTAGCGAGTTTAACAGATGAAAAAAGAATGGCGATCGGCGAACAATTAGCCGGGATGCGAGCGATCCAAAATTTACTGATTGCTAACGAACAATACTTTATTCAAGAATGCAACGACCAAGATATTCGCGACCTGTTGCGGAAAATGCTTGAAGACGACCAAAAAAATCTAGGGATTTTAGAAACCGTCATCACTCAATATGGCATTCAAGCTCAGCCCAAGGAAACCATTGAAGAAATGGTGCAAAAAAACCAAGAACTGATGAAGGGTTCAAAGCTGAGTATGTACGAAAAGCTGACGAAGCACGAACTGCTCAAGCACGGACAGGTAATGGCTGGATTGCTAGTTCATAAAGCCGCTCAAGTCGTGGGTGCAGATGTTGAAGCCGCCATCACCCCATTGAATACCATCAACTTTGAGAACCGGGGACACCAAGAGCAACTCAAAGGCATGATGGAAGTGTTTGGCGTGCGCGAACTCACCGGGCAAGATCCAGACCAAGGAGTCTGGGGACGGGTGCAAGATGCTATGGCCGCTCTATCGGGAGTTTTCGGTAGCGCCGTAACTCGCACCTCCGATAAGTCTGATATGAACGTTCAAGACGTTATCCGCATGGATCACCAAAAAGTGAACGTCCTCTTCATGGAAATCGAGCGTAGCAGCGACCCGCAGAAGTGCCAAGAATTCTTCGGTCAACTTTACCAAGACCTGAGCGTTCACGCTGAAGCTGAAGAGCAAGTCGTCTATCCCGCCGTTCGTGGGTTTTACAATCAGACTCAAGAACTCTACGACGAGCAAGCAGAAATGAAAACTATGCTGAGCGAGTTGAAGTCCTTGGATATCAATTCTTCCCAATTCAAATCTCGACTCCAGCAGTTGAAGGATGCCGTCATGCACCACGTCAACGAGGAAGAAAATATGATGTTTGCTGCCATCCGCAATAACTGCTCTAGCGACCAGCAAGAGCAATTGGCTACCCAATTTAAGGAAGCCAAGAAAGAATTGCAAACCCAAATGATGCAGCAAATGCAATCGGCCCGTTAGGCGATTGATGTTTAGGTAGCTCTCTCCTTCAAACCCTCTCCTGGCAAGAGAGGGCTTCCTTTTATCTACTTGTGGGATAGCCGTCCCGGCTGTCCCACGGCTGACCTCACCCCGTTCGACAGGCTCACGGCAGCGCCCAGCCCCTCTCCTGCAAGGAGAGGGGAGCAAGAAGCTCCTTTGAGGGAAAAGGGGTTTTGGCAAATTGCGATCGAGTTAATCATCGAAGGCTTTATCTGCATTCATAATTCACCATTCATAATTCATCATTCATGAGTTGGAGAACTATTTGGAGACTGCTAAAAGAAACATTCCAGGAGTGGAATCGAGATAACGCGCCGCAGATGGCAGCGGCGCTGGCTTACTACACTGTATTTTCGATCGCTCCTTTACTAATTATTGCGATCGCGATTGCGGGTTGGGCATTTGGCGAAGAGGCGGCCAGGGGCGAAATTGTCGGTCAAATTCGCGATTTAGTCGGTAAAGAAGGGGCACAAGCGATCGAAGCTACCCTAGAAAATGCCTATCGTCCTGGTGGCAACACTGGTATTGTGGCTTCGTTAATCAGTATTGTCCTGCTCATCTTTGGCGCTTCTGGAGTATTCGTTCAACTGCAAGAGTCCCTCAATGCGATCTGGAACGTTACTCCTCAATCTGGTAATGAAGTAGGCAATTTTGTTCGCAAGCGGGCCTTGTCATTCGTCGTTGTTTTAGGGATTGGTTTCTTACTTTTAGTATCTCTAATCGTCAGTGCGGCTTTAGCAGGGCTAAATCACTATGCCAGTAGCCTAATTCCTGGTTTAGAGAGTTGGTGGCAACTAATTAACTCGGTGATTTCCTTTGGAGTAATAACTATTCTGTTCGCCCTGATTTTCAAATATCTACCAGATATAACTATTACTTGGAGGGACGTGTGGGTAGGAGCTATTATCACTTCATTATTGTTTTCGATCGGCAAGTTTGCGATCGGATTGTATCTAGGGAATAGCAGTTTAGGCTCGACTTATGGAGCCGCAGGTTCTCTAGTAGTTTTTCTGGCTTGGATTTATTACTCGGTGCAAATTATGTTTTTTGGAGCCGAATTTACCCAAGTTTATACCCGTCGATACGGCTCGCATCGAAAAGCTAAGTAATAAGTAAACCGATCGAATTACCGTAGCAGTTTGCCTTTGCCTAAACTTGTGCATAGCCAATTTTAGCTGTTCTCGTAGGATAGCTCTCTGGGCTGTCCATTTAAGGCAGGCAAGATGCCCATTTAGGGCAGTGGGGCAGGCAAGATGCCTACCCCACAAGAATGTAGTTCATCCAATAGTGAAAACCAATTACCTATTACTGATTACCTGCCGTGGATATTTACATTCTCGATCTGCTAGTTATTGGACTACTCTTACTAACAGTAACGCTCGGCTCTGGTTGGATTTCTAGATTACCGCTGTCTTACGCCTTAATTTATCTAATTATCGGGATTATTCTCGGTCCCTATGGCACTAAGCTGATCCAAATAAAACCTGAAACCGAATTTCTCGAACGATTGACTGAGTTTGTCGTCTTGGTTTCGCTATATAGTTGCGGTTTGAAGATGAACCGGGCGCTAAAGGTGTGGATCTGGGATTCTACCGTGCGCTTAATTGGCTTTTTGATGCCGCTTTCGATCTTCGGGATTGCTGCGATCGCGCATTGGGGCTTAGGGTGGAGTTGGGCGAGTGCCATTCTTCTGGGGGCGATTTTAGCCCCTACCGATCCGGTATTGGCTTCAGAAGTTCAGCTTAACGATCTCGACGATCGTAATGAGTTACGCTTCGGACTGACTTCTGAGGGCGGTTTAAACGATGCTTTAGCTTTTCCGTTTGTTTATTTCGGGCTGTATTGGTTGAAAGATGACAATCTCGATAACTGGTTTCTCAAGTGGGCGGGCACCGATCTAGTATGGGCGATCGCAGCGGGGATTTTGATGGGATTTGCGATCGCGAGGATAACTCTCTGGTTGAACCAGCGACTCGATCGAACTCACTTGGGCATCGAAGCTTCCATGGAAGACTTTCTGGCCCTAGCAACCATTCTTTTAGCTTACTCTGCTACCGAATTAGTCAACGGTTATGGATTTCTAGCTGTTTTTGTGGCTGGTTTGACCGTCCGACAAAAGCGTTTTAAATCAGAAATCCCCGTTACTCAACTTGAGTTTATCGAACGGATGGAAAAGCTATTAGAAATTAGCACTATTTTATTACTGGGAACCTTGTTGCGCGTACAACCAATTTTGAATTATGGTGGCGCGATCGTTCTAATTGCTGGCTCGCTCATTTTTATCGTTCGACCTCTAGGGGCCTGGCTGAGTACCATAACTTTTGGCCGTCCTAACACTTATCGTCCTGTAACTCGATTGTTATTTGGCTGGTTTGGCATTCGAGGAGTAGGCTCTTTATATTACCTATCTTATGCCTTCGGTCATAAACTTCCGGGCAATCTCGCCGAACAGTTGACCTGGATTACTTACTCCACAATTGTAATTTCCATTATCCTTCACGGAATCACTGCTACTCCTTTAATGAATTGGTACGAACGATATCTAGAGCGTCGATCGCGCGTTTAATTTTTTATTCGTCTGGCGGTTGTATACGCGCAGCGGCTTCCCGCAGGCAAACGCAGTTTTGGCAACCAAAGTCTGCCTATGCAAACTTAAAAATAAACGGTATTTTGAAGCCGATTTGATATAGTTATCAACCTTGTTTAGCTAAATTGGTATTTCCCTAAGTCGATCGCATTTAAAGCGATCGACTAATTTTTATGTGCCCAATTTTATAAATTTGAGATAAAATTCTAGCTAGTCAACTAACTTTGAGGATAAGAAAAAATCCTCTGAATTCATTTATACCTAAAAGGGTTTTCATAATTCATAATTCACAATTCAGAATATGCGCTACTCTCTTCTCAGTCGATTTCAAGGTGCATTACTGGGGGCTTTTCTGGGAGAAATTTACGACAGTCAATTGTCCCCACAATCTTCTCCGACTGTTGGCGTTAGTTCTAAGATAGCTCTTTTAGGTGCTGAAAGCCTAATTCGCGTTGGCAAGCTAGATATAGAAGATTGGGTGAGGAATACAGGCATACCTGAACGATCGCTTTCAACTGCGGAAACCGCGATCGCGATTGTTCCCATGGCCATGTTTTTTCACGAAAATCGCAGCCTACTGCTACAACAAATCAAATCAGCCGCGATCGCTTGGGATCGAACCGCCGAATCTGTAGAAGGAGTGCTGGCAGTAGGATATGCGATCGCTAAAGCTTTAACCGAAAAAGTTCAACCTGCCGCCTTAATTCCCCAAATCTTGGCCGATTTCCCCAATTCTCAAAGCGAGGCGATCGAGGAACTAGCGCAAGTGCAAGAGTTGTTAGTTCAAAAAAGCTCTTTAGAGATGGCAACCTCGAAATTGTGTCGGGGCAAGAAATCTGAAACTGCTGCAATCGCTATGGGATTTTACTGCTTTCTGAGTACCCCCGAAGATTTTCCTCTCTCAGTCAGACGGGCCATCAGAAGTAGCTGTCAGCCTCGAACTACTGCTGCAATCGCAGGCACTCTATCCGGTGCATATAACAGTTTGAGCGGCATTCCTCTACAATGGAGTCTAACTAGCAACCAAATCGACCCCCAACAAATCGGGCAAATCGCCGCTCGATTATTGGCAGTTTGGTCTGGAGTGTACGATCCGAGCAGGAGCGATCGTTTCCCTAGTTTATCTGTAGCTGCACCGAGATCGAAGTGAGGGGGAGATGGGGAGATGGGGAGATGGGGAGATGGGGAGAGAGGGAGATGGGGCGAGGGAGAGACAAGGGAGACAAAGAGGATTCTTAAAACTTCTGCCTTCTGAACTTCTGCCTTCTGAACTTCTGAACTTCTAAACTTCTGAACTTCTGAACTTCTGAACTTCTACTTGCTTATCGAAGGGTTTCAATTTGCTTACTAAGTCGGGGACAAAAAAGCCCATAAACGGCAAAAAAAGAGCAGCAATGCTTTGGGTGGTGGCAATCGTTTCCCTCACCACAGTATCGGGCGATCGCTTTTACAATCAGCCGATGCTAGATGTGGGAACCCGATCGCCTGATACTATTCGCGCCCCTTTTAGTATTAGCATCGAAGATACTAAGGCTACAGAAGAAAAACGCCAAGCCGCCCTCCAAGGCTCTACCCCAGTGCTGATGTGGGATCGGGAAGCTAACGAGCAGATCTATGAGAGTCTAGAAGTTTCTATCTCTCAAGTAGACAAAGCGCGATCGCTCCTTGAGAGTTTTCCATTTGTTAAAACTTCCGTGCTATCTGCTACCAGCCAGTCGTACCTCCGTCAGGTAGAAGAACAAGAATGGCAAGCAATTAAAGCCGCAGCTAACAGCGTTAAAGACCTCAAACAGCCACTAGAGCGAGGTTTGCCTCAAAACTTAAAATTGAACTCTGCCTTCGCTCAAGCCGTCAAAGAATTGATATCTTATCGAGCGCAGAATTCTCCTAAAGCCTACTCTACCCTGATAGAAGCGATCGAACGAGCGCGGCAAAACTACGCTCGTGCTGTAGCCTTGCTTTTATCGCCATCAGATGTTGCCTTGCTGAAACTGTCGAAAGCCAGTTGGCAGCAAACCCAAACAGGAATTCATCAGGCTACCGATCGCATTGTGACTCAAGGTATTCCCCCTGGATTGCCTCCAGAAATTTTGCAACCTACCATCAAGCTGCAATTGAATTCGTTAGTGCCAGCCGAGGTCCAGCCAGTATCGATCGAACTCTTGATGGGCATATTAAAACCTAACTTAATTCAAGATCCGGTTCGCACCAAACAACTAGCACTGCAAGCAGCAGGAACCGTACCGCCTGAGATTCTGACGGTGCGACAAGGAGAAGAGATCGTCCGTGCTGGTGAGGTCATCGACCAAACTGATTTTTTGCTGTTAGATCGATCGGGTTTAAGTAGGCGCAGCATTAACTGGTTGAGTTTGCTGGGATTTGCTGGGATCGTCACCAGTGCGGTGGGAATTTTTTGGTTGGTGTCGCGGCGCGTTCATCCCCGCAGCGGGGGTAAACCACTAAGACGACGAGACTATATATTAATTTTGATTTTATCGCTGAGCGTGCCCTTACTAAGCAGATTCGGCGCTAAATATACAGACCTACCAACAGTAGGATGGTTGGTGGGCGGTTTTTACAGCCCGGTGTTGGGCATAGCCAGCGTCAGCTTGCTAACTGGGTTAGTCGGCAGTGGAATTAAATCTGGTTGGGATTATTTGCTAGCTGGTTCGGCTGGTGGGTTGCTAGCAGCAGCCTTGTCGGGCAAAATGCGATCGCGTGAAGAACAGGCTTTTCTAGGCGGGGGAGTGGGGCTAACTCAAGGTGCGGTTTACTTCATATTGAATTCGATCGCCAACAGCGTTACAGGCGTAATCGGCGGCAGTCTGACGAACGCTACTGTTTGCGGGCTTCTAGGCTTGGCTGCCTGCGTCCTAGCGCTAGGCATATCGCCTTATTTAGAACACTTTTTCGATCTGATTACTCCCATTCGTTTAGCAGAACTATCTAACCCAAATCGGCCTTTGTTAAAACGGCTGGCATCTGAAACTCCTGGAACTTTCCAACACACGATTTTTGTGGCCAATTTAGCCGAAGCCGCTGCCAGAGAACTGGGCGGCAACGTAGAACTGGTGAGGGCAGGCACTTTGTACCACGACATCGGCAAAATGCACGATCCACTAGCATTTATTGAAAATCAGATGGGAGGTGCTAACAAACACGATGAAATTAACGATCCGTGGGTCAGCGCCGAAATTATTAAAAAGCACGTTTCCGAAGGCTTAGTAATGGCCCGCAAGCACCGATTGCCCAAAGCAATTCAGGCGTTTATTCCCGAACATCAAGGTACGATCGCGATCGCTTATTTTTATCATCAAGCCCAGCAATTAGCCCAAGAAGATCCAACTATAGTGGTGCGAGAGGAAGATTTTCGCTATGCCGGACCGATTCCTCAATCTAGAGAAACGGGAATTGTCATGTTAGCCGATGCTTGCGAAGCGGCTTTGCGAACTCTTAAAGATGCCACTCCAGAAATTGCCTTATCTACGATCGATAAAATCTTCCGGGCCCGCTGGCGAGACGGTCAACTATTAGATTCTCAATTAAAGCGAGAAGAGCTATCTCAAATTGCCGAAATTTTCGTTCGGGTTTGGCTGCAAAGCAATCATCAACGCATTGCTTATCCCACTGCGATCGTATTACCTAAGTAGGTGGGTATTTGAAGGAGTTTCTGTAGAGCAATACGTGCAAGCTTTGATTGAAAATAACTTGCTAACAGAAGCAAAGCAACCTCTTTCTGAAACCACTCAAGAGTGGGTTAAATTGCTAGCAGAATTTTGTCACCATCCGGCTCTGGAAAATGTGCCGCCTTTGCCGGACAAAGCGATCGCCCGCGACAGTATATATCGCGAACGCGAATAACACTGCTGACTTCAGAAGATTTGCTGAAATTACGGCAATCGATCCGCGAGATATTCCTATTATCAGTTAGCTTATTACTTATAACGACCCATCAACCAACTTGGATATTTATCAACTGGTTATTCGCCCAATTTTGTTTTCAGGATTGCAAGCAGATCCGGAATGGTTGCATCAGCAAACTCTTGGATGGTTGCGATCGCTCCAAGAAAACAGCACTCGCCTGCCCGCTAGTTGGGCCAAAGCCAGATTAGAGCGATCGCTTGCCCTTGCCGATCCTCGCTTAGAACAAACCCTTTGGGGGTTAAAATTCCCCAATCCGGTGGGACTAGCAGCGGGGTTTGATAAGGATGGAGTCGCAGCCGCTATTTGGCCCGCTTTGGGTTTTGGGTTTGCCGAACTCGGTACTGTGACTTTGCACCCTCAAAGCGGCAATCCTCCTCCGCGCTTGTTTCGCTTGCCTCAAGATCGAGCCGCCCTCAATCGCATGGGATTTAACAACCAAGGGGCTGAGTCGTTAGCCATGAGGTTGCAGGATTGGAGAGAAGAATCTTACTCCCCTCTCCTTGCAGGAGAGGGGCCGGGGGTGAGGTCAGACACTCAACACTCCACACTCAACACTCCACACTTTCTACAACACTCCATTCCCTTGGGGATTAATTTAGGAAAGTCGAAAGTAACTCCTTTAGAGGAAGCAGCCGATGATTATTTGGGCAGTTTCAAAAAGCTGAAAGAATTGGGTGACTATTTCGTCGTTAACGTCAGTTCGCCGAATACTCCAGGATTGCGCAGCCTGCAATCTTCAGAGCAATTGAGTGCGATTCTCGATGCTTTGCAACAAGAAAATCAAGGACAAAGACCCTTGCTGGTCAAGATTGCACCAGATTTGGAGTGGGAAGCGATCGCAGATGTTTTGCAACTGGCACAAACCTACAAACTAGCTGGAATCATTGCTACCAATACCACGATCGCTCGCGATAATTTGCAAACCCAAATAATTAAATCTACTGGCAAGGATGTTCGAGAAGAAGCTGGGGGGATTAGCGGCGCACCTCTAAAAGATCGTTCTACAGCAGTCATCCATTTTATTTGGCAGCAAACTCAAGGCCAGTTGCCCATTATTGGTGTAGGCGGCATCTTCACTGCTGAGGATGCTTGGGAAAAGATCGCTGCTGGTGCTAGTTTGATTCAGGTCTATACGGGTTGGATTTACGAAGGCCCTTGGATGGTGCGTCGCATCTTAGAGGGGTTGCTCTCGAAACTAGAGGAACGCGGGTTGAGTTCGGTACAGGAAGCGATCGGTTGCGGTCATCCTTAAAGTTACGCCAAATCTATAGCAATCCTTGACGCACTTTAAGCTGAATTTAACAGTAGACCTCTTGCAAAAATCCAAATATTAGATTTATAACGCAGATGAATAGCAGATGTAGACGCGCTAGCGGCTTCCCGCAGGGTACGCAGATAAACGCAGATGATTTTGATGAGTTATCGACTTATGCAAGAGGTCTAGTGTCGATCGCCAAATTTAGAGATAAAGAAACCTATAACAATACTTTGAGCCGATTTAACACTCGCAGAACATCGTACAATTCATTCTGCTGACGATTCAAAGAAAAATCTTCAGAAAAGCCGTACTGGGATCGATCTAACTTGACAAAAATCGAATAAGCGCCATTACTTACCAGACCAAAGGTCGATCGATCGCGGTGCGGATTAGCAGCCATATAAGCGATCGCCTGTGGTAATGCCACGTCTGCACTGAAAGAAGTTCGTTTAGATTCTACTAAAATAATCCAGAGGTGTTCCTGTAAAATTAAGCTATCGATTCGACCTCGATAAATCTTGTCATTTTCATCTTCAAGTTCTAACTGAATCGATGCTTCAGAACGCAAGTGAAAAGGTGGGTCGTAAAATCCTGCCATTTCCAATAAGGGGGCAATGACAATAAAGTTGACTGCTCCTTCTAACAAATGCTCGTATTGACGATGATAAAGATATCGCTGTTTAATTAAGTCTAATCTTTGTTGTTCGGCAACACTCAATTCCGGTAAATCTCTCGAATATTCAGTGAAAAATAGTGGGTCGTTATTTCGAGATAACTTAAACTGAGTTTCTACTTCAGCCAAACTATCGATATAATCGGTAACTGCTAGGACTTGAACCACGCGATCGCTCTCAATAACTTCAGTTCCAGAACTTGCATAAATCCTGAGATTAGGGGTTGTTGCTGGGAAAGAATATCAGTCTGGCAAGAGCCGCAATTAGGACTGTTACCAGGCCTGTAATGATTCCCGGAAATCAGTTAATTTGAATGTTTACCCTGCTTTCGAGGTTGGTAACTTTACTGTTGAGTTCTGTAATTTGAGCAGATAAACCTTTTTGGCTTTCTTCTAACCGCGCTACAGACACCTTTAAATCTGTAACGTCTTTGCCAACATTATCAATTTTCTCCTCTAAGCTTTCCACCGCTTTGTCGAGCTTCTGATCTAGGCTGCCAATCTCTCGATCGAGCTTCTGGTCTAACTTGTCGATCTTCTGCTCTAGGTCATCAATCTTCCGATCGAGCTTCTGGTCTAGAGCGTTAATCTTCCGATCGAGTTTCTGGTCTAAGTCGTCAATCTTCCGATCGATCTTCTCGTCTAACTTGTCGAGCTTTTGGTCTAGCTTGATGAGAATTTCCTTTAAGTCTTGTTCGATAGTTACTGACATCGTGTTATCTTCCTAGTTCCCTATTCCCTAAAAGAGTCAGAACGACTAAATCTATTTTAGCTGCTTGCAGCGATCGGCTCTGCTAACGGGCTTTGCTAGCTGCTTTTTTGGCTTGCTGTTTGGCGCGTTTAGCAGCAGCTTTGGCCGCTTTTTCGGCCGTAATTTTCTCTTGTTCTGCTTTTTGTCTTTCTTCTTCGATTTTCCCTAAATAGTAGTGATAGTCGCCTCGAAAAAGGTGCAATTCACCATCTCGGATATCGACAATTTTGTTGGCAACCTGCGAGATAAAATATCGATCGTGCGATACAACTATTGCCGTTCCGTCATAGCCCTGTAATGCCTTTTCCAGCATTTCTTTAGCGGGAATATCGAGATGGTTGGTTGGCTCGTCTAGAATTAGCAAATTAGCAGGTTGCAAGAGCATTTTCGCCAGTGCCAAGCGAGCTTTTTCGCCCCCACTTAAGGCTAATACTGGTTTGAAAACGGTGTCGCTGCTAAACAAAAATCGTCCTAGAAGCGTGCGCACTTCTTCGTTCGTCCAATCGGGGACTTCATCGTGAATCGTATCCATGACGGTTTTTTCTAGATCGAGCGCCTCTGCTTGATTTTGCTCGAAGTAGGCAGGGATGACGTTGTGTTTGCCCAGTTCCACTTTGCCGTCAGTAGGCTGCTCTATGCCTGCAATTAGGCGCAGCAAGGTCGATTTTCCCGCCCCGTTAGGCCCTAAAAAGGCAATGCGATCGCCCCGCTCTACCTCCAAATTTGCCCCTAAAAAGAGGATCTTCTCGTCGTAAGTGTGGGTCAAATCTTCAATGGTGACGACCTCCCGACCGCTGCGAGGTGCGGGTTGAAACTGAAAGCGCAAACTTCTTAATTCGGCTGCGGGAGCTTCTACGAGTTCGATTTTTTCTAATTGCTTTTCCCGACTTTTAGCTTGGGTGCTGCGAGTGGCGCTCGCTCGAAAGCGATCGACAAACTCTTGCTGGCGTTCGATTTCTCTTTGTTGCCGCTCGAAGGTGTTTTGTTGGATCTCGCGTTCGATCGCTTTTTGCTCTAAATAGGCCGAGTAGTTACCCTTGTAGGTAGTCGAGACTCCCCGTTCGGTTTCGACGATTTGGGTGCAGAGGCGATCGAGAAATTCGCGATCGTGAGATACGATTACCATCGGCGTACTGAGTCCTTTGAGATAGGTTTCTAACCACTCGATGGTTTCTAAATCTAGATGGTTGGTTGGTTCGTCTAGTAGCAAAATATCGGGATTTTGCAGCAAGATTTTTCCCAAGCTCATGCGCATCTGCCAGCCGCCGCTGAAGGCACTCACCAAGCGATCGCCATCTTCAGGAGCAAACCCAACCTCTGGCAAGATTTTGGCAATTTTGGCATCTAAGCCATAGCCGTCGAGGGCTTCAAATTGGTGCTGCAACCGATCGAGCTTGCGAATCAGCCGATCTAATTTCTCTGGATCGGCGGTTTCCATTTGCAGTTGTACCTGGTGCAAGCCGTTGTGAACTTCATTAGCTTCAACAAACACCGTCCAAAATTCTTCTCGCACCGTCCGATTGGGATCGACTTCAAATTCTTGAGTCAGGTAGGCAATCCGCAAGCTGGCAGGGCAAATAATTTCACCACTAGTAGGCTCGACTTCACCAGCAATGATTTTGAGTTGAGTAGATTTACCAGCCCCGTTGACACCCACTAAACCGACGCGATCGCCTGGAGTAATCTCCCAATTGATATCTTTGAGGACTTCTTCAGTGGCATAGATTTTGCTGATGCGTTCCAGTCGTAACATAAAAGTCCTCTAAAGATAAGAAGGTCAGCTTTCATCAATGATACAAGTCCAGACCATGGCATGGGGCGTGGGAATAGCCATAGATATTTGTAGGGGCGCAAAGCTTTGCGGAGGGGCTGTGTCTGTCGTCGCACGGCGACGGGGGCTGGAATGCCGGACGCAGGTTCCGGCACCGCCCCCTACCCAAGATTATGTAGAAAAAAGTCAAATGATATTAGCGATCGCCTGCTAAGGCCGGTAAACAAGCAAACACCTGTTCGATTAGTTGATTGGCTTTGTCGTCGAGCAGTTGCCAATCAACTTCATTGGTGTCGTCATCGATCAAGCTGAGGTCGATTTCTACATCGAGAACGTCTGAATCTTCATGAGACGGCAAACCTAGGGGTGGGCGAGAGTAGTTGCGAAAACAAACTTGATAGCAAAGATCCCAAATATCGATCGTCACCGAGATCTCTTCATATTGCAAAACTAGTTGGTAGCCGGGGAAAGGGGTTTGAACTTCTTGGTAAGTGCCTTTCCACTCCGAATTCTCTAAATGCTGGCGCAGGCGATCGAGAATCCGAATAAACGCAGGTTGCATCAACAGTTCGGCTTGTTGCCATGCCAAGGTATTGGCAAAACGTGGTTTCATAACGTTTTATCGTTCTAAGTGTCCGTTACCGCTTTGATTTAAAAGATACTCCCAGATCCGGTGAATTTCTTGTTCCTGACGTTCCATTCGTTCTTCATGGCGCTCCATTCGTTCTTGACTTTGGCGTTGATATGCCGCTAACTCTCCAAATATTTCTAAAGTTCGATCGAGGGTAAGTCTTAACTGATTCATCTCTTGGGCGTTTTGTTGAAGAGTTTGAGAATGGCTATTAATATAGCGGGCGGCAGTTTCTAATAATTTCTCTGCTTGAGTTAACCTTTCTTCGGAGTTCATAATTTTACTGCTATCTGAAGAGCTAATTTAATCTTAGTAGCTTTGTATGGCGATCCCAAATCGGGGTTAATTCACAAAAATAATGGGTTTAAAGCCCCGTCACCAAGGGTAAATTTTTCCCCCTCCCCCCTTCCCCTTCTGTCAAAGTCCAAGGCGAAGTATGATAAGTAGAGTTGTCGCTGCTTATGAATAGCGATCGCTTGCAGCATTCGTATTTTGGGAGATCTCAATCGTGGAAACTTTGAAAATCGTAGTTAATATCGTCGTTATCTTCTTTGTGTTACTATTCATCTTTGGCTTTCTCTCCAGCGACCCAGCCCGCAACCCTGGCAAGCGAGATGTTGAGTAAACAGCCTTAACCGCACGTTTTCTCAAACGCGATCCGGGCGAGCTAGTTTGGCTGGGTGGAAGTTAAAAGAATTAATTAGTGAGATTTTGAGAATTTTTTCACTGGTTAATTGCTTTCTGCTCGGATATACTAGTCTCGCCCTTAGTGGTTTTTGGGTTGCGATCGAGACTGGTCTGAGACTTCGGCTGTAGCCAGGGGAGTAAGTTGAATGTTTTATGCCGCACCGCCAGCACCGCCAGCAATAGTTCGATTAGAGCCATCAGAGTTTTCGCCTTTAACTGCTTCTACTAGCGCCGCGTTGCTAGGCCAACCGATCGCTTTGAGCTATCCGAGGCGATCGCTTCCCGTCGGATTGCAGCCTAAATCTGCCCCGGCTAAATCGCAGCCAATGGCTCTCAAAGCCGAAGAAAAAACTGCCAAGGAAGCCTACTCAGCTTCCAACTGCCAAGGACGTGCCGCTTCAGCTTCTCAGACTAAATGCACGCTAGTCGAAGGCTCGTTTGAAGTTGCCAGTTTGTGGTTGTTTCAGGTTTTGCCCGCACCGAATACCAAGATCTCTAAATTGGTAGCCCAAGAACGAGGAGGTCCGGCAAGAGAATTTCAAATCCCTACCGACGAGAACCCAACCCCAACTCAAACGCCCCCCAACTCACCCGCTCCAGCCGATGGGAGTACCCCCAGCCAACCAATTCCTATTACTGGCTCCCTGGAATTAACCGCCGATCGCCAAGAGTACGATGCCGAACGTCAAGTAGTTACGGCCGAAGGTAACGTGGTGTTGCGCTTCCAGCAAGCGGTACTTAGTGCCGATCGAGTGGAGATTAATATCCAAAATCGTCTAGCGGTAGCCGACGGCGATGTCGCTCTCAGACGGGGCGAGCAAGTCTTGAGAGGTTCGCGATTTGAATACTTCTTCGCTCAAGATAGCGGCGCGATCTCTAATGCCAGCGGGGAATTTAATCAAGTGACGGCCGATGAGGATTTTACCCCGACTTTACCTAACGATGTCGGGACGAGTACCATCCCGCAAAGACCGTTGAGCGATCGAATTTTGCGCAATCAACCCCTGCAACAAGTTACCAGTACCGGGAGTGCTGGAACTGTAGTCGGTTCTGAAAGAGATATTCCCACCCAAGCCCCGTTTAGACGCGGCGGCGAAATTACCCGCGTTCGCTTTCAAGCCGAACGAGTCGAATTTGAAGGTTTGTTCGTCCAAGCTACCAACGTGCGGATTACTAACGATCCGTTTTCCCCCCCAGAGTTAGAATTGCGGGCAGATCGAGCCACGTTTAGTCGGGTTGCCCCTTTAGTAGATGAAGTCAGGGCCTCGCGCCCCCGACTGGTTTTCGACCAAGGGCTAGAAGTACCGCTGCTGCGAAATCGGATCGTTATCGATCGCCGCGAGCGAGATCCTGCTCCCTTTAATATTGGGTTTGATGGAGACGATCGCGGCGGTTTATTCCTGGAACGCACCTTTGAGATCTACAACAGCCCTACCGTGCGATTTACTCTGACCCCCCAGTATTTGGTTCAGAGGGCGGTGGACAATGGTAGTTACCTCTCTGGCGATGCTTTTGGGTTAAAAGCTAGACTTGATGCTAACATCAGCCCCAGAACTGCCTTTCAAGGCAGGGCCCTATTTACCAGCTTGGATCTGGGAGATATAGAAAACGAATTTAGAGGCAGTCTGCGGCTGCAACAAACGATCGGTACGAGTCTCCCGCATAACTTGAACTTAGAATATAGCTACCGCGATCGCCTGTTCAACGGCTCGCTAGGATTCCAAACGGTGCAAAGCAGTTTGGGATTAGTTTTGACTTCGCCGACGATCGATTTAGGCGATCGATCGACTTTCTTGACTTATCAAGCAGGCTTGCAGTTCATCGATGCGGAAACCGATCGGTTAGATTTACTCAAAGCCAACCGCAAAAACAATCGCGTCGATCTAACTCGCTATCAAGGCAGTGCTTCTGTGAGTCGGGGCTTTTTACTTTGGCAGGGAGAAGCCTTACCAGCTAATTCTCCAGAAAGTTTGCGTTACTCTCCTGCACCAGTAGTTCCCTACCTGCAACTGAATGCCAGCGTCACTGGAGTATTTACGGGTTACAGCAGCGGGGACAGTCAAAACTCTCTCAGTGCCAACATCGCTTTGCAAGGACAAATCGGCAATTTTTCCCGACCTTATTTTGATTACACGGGCTTTAATATCGGTTATTCTCAAACTTTCCCCGACGGCGAATCGCCTTTTTTATTCGATCGCACTGCTGATACAAAAGTGCTTTATGGCGGTATTACCCAGCAGCTTTACGGACCGTTGCGGGTTGGGGTGCAAACATCTCTGAATCTCGATACTGGCGAGCAAATCAGCACCGACTACTATATAGAATATAGCCGTCGCACTTACAATATCGTCCTGCGCTACAACCCAGTTTTAGAACTTGGTTCCATTAGCTTTCGACTCAACGACTTCAACTGGGCGGGCAATCCGGGAACGTTTTCTGGCGAGGCGCGTCCGGTCGTGCAAGGGGTGACTCGGTAGAGGGAGATAGGGAGATGGGGAGATGGGGAGATGGGGAGAGAATTCTTAACTTCACACTCCACACTTAACACTGAACACTTCCTGAACTCTTCTACAAACATCACGATCGTTCGATCGAATCCGATCTGACGTTAGAGGTTGTCTGAAAAGTTAAAATCATTGCACTCGTTCGCGCAGCGTGCGCTTTGCGCTCTCCCCCCTAGCCCCCCCTTAAAAAGCGGATGCAAGCGTGGCGAGGTTTCCTCGCCATACAGCTTGCACCAAGCAGGGGGGAACAGCTTCAAAGTCCCCCTTTTTAAGGGGGATTTAGGGGGATCTACAAGCGGCAAACGTAGCCAAAAAGACTTCTCAGACATCCTCTTAGAAACATTTTGCTCGATCGCGGTTTTGTAACTGCGAATTGTAAATTGCGAATTGGTAATAAAAATATGCTATCTTTTACTCCTTCTTTTATTCTGGCTGATGTCGCTCCACCCCCAGGTTATACGAGTAACTTCGACTACTGTGTCAAAATCGTTAACCTAGAAAAGTATCCCAACTATCTAGTATTTATTAATATCAGTTCGGCAAATCTCAGTTTGCCAACCAGTGGTTATTTACTCGTAAAACCTAACCAGTGTTTGCCTCTAGCAGGATATCGACCTATAGCAAAAATCGCGGCGATCGCTAAAAATCGCGTTAATTCTACAGACTTAAAACAGACTGATTCTCAAACGATTCTGCAAAATAAAAACTTAGAAAAATCTCTGATTTCAGCTAATATTGATATTCCTCGTCCGTCAACATTACCTATAATATACGAAGGTCAAAAAGTAGAAGAAAGCATTCAAATTCAGTCTTTAGATCCTAACAACTTAGCTTTATCTACCATTGCAAAATCGCCGCCGCAAATATTCAATTGGATATTTTTACCTCCGCTCGGCTTGGCAATCTTGGGATGGGTTTGCTGGAAACAAAGAAATCAAAAAGTTAAAAACTAATAGACATCTCGAACAATTCTTGTAAGGTAGGCATCCTGCCTGCCCTCGATCGTAATTTCTGGAGATGTCTAATGAGTGCTGTGATTTGGGCTGGAGTAATTATTGTATTTAGTGCCTTCAGCGCGATCGCGTTTCCCTTTACTACCTATGCTACAACCCTAGCAACTTTTGGTATCGCCCACGTAGCGATCGAGTTGCGCTATGTCGATAGTCGCTTCCATCAGCAGTTAGATCGAGCAATAGAGGTGCGATTGGTGCAACTGCTAGCAGCGATCGCCCTGTTGCGTTGCTGTGCTATTTGGGGCTGGATGGGGAGTTGGTTAGCCTATATCCTCGAACTTTGCTGCGGTATGGGATTGGTGTTATTTGCTACCCGCCATCTATACCGACAAAATTGGCGATTAGGTGCGATCGGAATTGCAGTTAGCTGTTTGCTCGGTATTGGTATTATTATCGATCCGATCGCTACTTCTATTACTTTCGCGATTATTCACAACTTCACCCCTGTAGGATTTATCCTGGAACGGGAGCGATCGAATTTTAAAAGTATCTTATTAACTTGCGGCTTTGTCTTTGTAGTAATACCGTTATTAATTATCCTCTACCAACTTTTTCCAATTCTCACTCTGCCATTAGAAACTAATAGAAATTATCTAAGTGCTTTTATCGCTCCATCGTGGCAGAAATTAGCGATCGCCTATCCTTTATTTTCTGCTGTCACCTTTCTTCAATGTATGCACTATGCAACCGTCATCGGTTTATTTTCGCAATGGACGAAGGAGCGATCGCCAACGCTTTTACCTTGGCTGCCATCTAAATATTTTTACTGTTTGCTAGGCGGAATCTCTCTTATATTTCTAGTAGCTTTCCAACAGTCTTTTACGCTAACTCGCAGCTTTTACGGAATTGCAGCCAGTATTCACGCTTGGTTAGAAATTCCCTTATTGCTGCTATTAACCCAGCAATTGATACCACAAAAGCCCGCAGCTATAGGAAGCAAGATTAGCTCCAAAGGATAAACTAATGCTCGCTCGCCATGAATAACTCGTTGCTATCTTATAGATTAAACCTTCAACTAAAATGACGGCACTTTCTAGCAATAGCGATCGCACCGGAAAATTTAGATAGGGAGATAAATCGAGAAACAATTTCCAGGCGATCGGATGAGTAATTAATGTTGCCGCTATAGAAATTATGACTAGCAATTTACCATCTATTCCAAAAAATTTAGCCCAAATAGTAACAAACACGCCCTCTATACAAATAGAAATTATTAAGGCAATAAATTCTAATTTATCCCATAACATACCGATAAATTTAAACAGCGATCGTACCGAGCGGAAGGGCAAGTAGTTATAGGGTAGATTATCTCGCTTTATGCCCTCGCCAGAAGTCTAAATCGCACCCAATGCTTGCAGGGTTGCCCATTGCGCTTCCGTCAAACCTTGAATGTCCTCGATCTTCATACCTTCGTAAAGATGGGGTAACTTTAGGGTTTGCCAACACGTTTGCGTGGCGATGTCCCAGAATTTAATGGTTTCGTCAAAACTGCCGCTGATAACAGCGAGTTTCTCTAATCGTGCATCTCCAGGTTGAAGGGGGAAAATCTGTAAGAGGACGTTTGAAAAGTCGGTTAGGCAGTAAAAAAGCTCACTCAGTGTAAGCTGCAAATAGCAAAATCGACAGCCCTGAGAGAGCCAACATGAGTAAAGCATACCCCAGTAACCTAACTTACGC